>SDBT01000629.1_pt1 | contig 56490 bp, 92 predicted proteins | sample 2277101 | NCBI WGS metagenome assembly SDBT01 (sample SAMN10404973, study PRJNA504765) | marine sediment metagenome | isolation source: marine sediment core GS10_PC15, 103 cmbsf | place: Arctic Ocean: Southern Knipovich Ridge | collected 2010 | reverse complement strand
ACTTAGGCTATCACACCTCAAGTGATAGGTTAGGTCTGTTGCCGGTGGGGACGGTGTTGCGCCCTGAGTGCAACACTCTTGCATTATGCAACCGTGGTTAGACGCTGGGAGCTTGGGCGCTGTGCTAGGACGGACAGCCTAGACGCAAGAGAGGCGGCCTTCGGGCTGGCCGCCCCTTGCTGCGCTTTGGCTGTGTGTGCTGACCCTACGCTGACCACATCCCCGGCCATCCCTTGGCCCAGCGATCTAGGACCATTTCCATGCCAGGAGCCTTGACAACGAACACTGGTACTCTCGTGCCACCAGGGAGGATCAGCCAATGGTGCAGCATGTCGGTCTCGCTTGTTGAGGTTGACCCCAACTTAGGGAGTGCTCCCGACCTGTCAATAGCACCTACGCTATATTCGGCAAACCTGAAGAAAGTCTCACACTCTTGCACTTTGCACGATTCACCGCTCTTGCTTTATGCAAGACCACTGCCTTCCTTTAGGCTAGGCTAACGCTTGAGGTGGCCTGGGCCAGCTTGGCTGCTATAGCGTGGAGGCTATTGTGCTCCCGGCTCTAGTCCTTATCTTGGGCTCAACCAGTTGAGGGAGACCATGAAAGCTCTAGTCACAGTAACCGAGATCCACCCAAACGGCCAGACCTACCGCTCACAGTGGTTCAGGTATGACCTCAACGAGATGATTGACCTCTTTGCCGATTGGGTTGAGTGTCTTGGACGTTGGGAGGCGTAGGGAGATCATGAAAAGCTTCACAATCGACACCCGGCACCTGTCGCACCAGATGTACCTCAACGCCCTATTGTGGGATGGTAAGGCATGGAGTGGAGAGGGTGACAACATCTACTCACCGTCCGAGAACGTTAGGTCTTGGGAGCCTCGGACCTACTAGGACTGACTGGCTTTGGTGGGGTTCGATTCCCCACCAGTCCTTGTTATCCTCTAACGTTAACCGGAGAGATCATGAGAGACTACAGCCCACCGACCAATGAGGAAAGAGACGCAAACGAGCGGTGGAGTACCGCAATTCTTAGCCGCAAGTTGCTTGAGGACACACTCACACCATTCGAGCTTGAGTGTTTGCGTGAGGTTGGAAAGCCTACCTACCGCGACGTTCGCCAACTGGGCTGACGGTATCGGGCCGGTTCGACTCCGGCCCCAGCCTTTTGCACCTAACTTGTGAGGGATCATGACCCATAAGTGCCATAACTGCGGAGACAGCCACGTCACCTTGCACATCATCCCGACACGCTACGGTGGGGATGGGGCGATTCAGATATGCCGCGATTGCATCAAGTTCTTCAACTTCCGGGGCTCCAGGTTCTCGCAGTGGCGACCAAGTGAGGCCCAGGGATGAGAGAATGTCACAAGTGTGGTAACTGCGGTCCCTTAGGCCAGGTTCGGGATGAGTTCGATAATTTTCTCTCCCCTGTCATTCGGGGTATAGAAGCGGTGGAGTACAACTACATCCTTGATGAATTGGTACAGATAACCCGGCGAGAAAGGCCCCAGTTCTGTCGGCACGCCAGAGCGTGGCGGGGTGACTGTGAACACTATACCGGGGTGCCGAAAGTCCTCAACGAGACCACTACCGACGAATACGGCATACCGCACGGATGGTGCGACTACTGTTGGCTTAAGCACCAATCGGACTCATTACCCCCCGCTTGACCGTCTCGACTGAGCTTATCGGCGGTGAGTGGATTAAATGAGGTGCGGGCCACGCGGTCGCTGCGCCGGCAGACTAAATCCACGGATGGTAACCCGTGAGCCGCGCCGCGCCTCTTTACCCTACTCTAACCTGCGAGGGATTATGAAAGTACTACACCGCGAGCAAATGGACATTATCGGGTCAGCCGACAGGCGTGAGCAGCTGAGGAAAGATTATCCCGACTGTGAGCTACACCTCACCAACGTTGAGAAAGACCGGCGTGGCTTTACCGTGCTGATAGTCGAAGTTCGCAGCAAGGAGGCTATTTAGAGAACATGGAACACGGATCAGCCGGGCCATATGTCTACCAGCCTTACGGTTGTTTCAGCGACCCGGAGCGTGCAAAGTCCAACAGGCTACACGGTGTTTGCGGCGTTGATTTCGGGGCGGAGATTACCGGCCTGACGCACTCTGAGGCCATAGTTGTAGCGGGCGTGCTAAGGGCATCATGGCTACTCAAGGAATCGGAGCGCCCCTACACAATGAACCTCCCAGGAGCCGAATTGTGTGTCACAATTGGCGAGGATATTTCGTGGCATCCAAAAAGCCGGGGGCTCGATGACGTGCGGGATGCCCTTAAATCAGCACTCACAAGAGGCAGTAGACACGCCACAGTGATAGCGTTGGGATTGGCTGGATTACCCCGCGACCGGCGAACTTGCCCGGAACTCCCTTGTAAAGTCCGCCGCCCTAAGAGGGCTTATGGCTGATCTAACCATTCTATCACTAGCTTTCCTTGCCTATATTGCGCTCTTGCGGTATAATCATTGGCGGGACTGGCGGGATATGTTGACCTTTATTGAGGAAAACCTGACATGAGATATTCCATTACCTATCCCGGTTTTCTGCAAACCGTGACAAGGGTATTCGACACCCACGCTAGAGCTGTCCAATGGTTGCGACAAGTTGGGAAGGCAGAACATATCCGCAATATTCGGATAACCTGAAAGGAACAGATCATGACCGAAAATTGTAAGATGAAGGATATGGCGAACTGGCGCACCCCGAACGAATGGTGGTTCGTGGCCATTTGTCAGAAGTGCGGGCTAGTCGTAACGTCTATTGAGAGCGGTGGGGACGCGATAAAGAAGCTCTCAACCCTACACCGAGAGAGGAATGGATCATGACTTACAACGGATGGCAAAATTACGAGACCTGGAATGTCGCGCTGTGGCTGGACAACGACCAAGGTACGCAAGACATGCTCCGGGAGTGGGCAGAAGAGGTATGGAAGGACGCGGAGGAGGCAACGAGGTACATGACCCGTGAACAGCACGCTACCCGTACACTGGCGGACCAGATCGAAGAGTATATAGAGGAGAACAATCCTCTAGCCGGAGAGGCGTCCATGTACTCTGACATACTCACGGCCAATCTCCATGAGGTGAATTGGGGCGAGATCGCCAAGGGCATGATTGAAGAGGTTGACAAGGAAGTAGAGGTCTAGAGTGTGCTACATATGCGAAGCGCGCGGGACGGTGGGGAAGAACTATAAAGCTGCTCAGAAGGAGATTGCAGCAGCGTTGCGGATGTACACTTACAAGCATTGCCCCGATCGTAGTTGCTGCGCTACTTTGTCTGGGAATAAGCCATTCCGTAAGCCCCTAATTGATTGGACAAAGCCGGCGCCAGCAAGCAAAAGGCTGTGGACGCTCGCGGAGTTGAAGGAGTATGGGGAGAGTTGGAGGAAAGAACATGAAAGCCTATGAACTTGCTAGCTTGGCTGCCGCTATAGGCATCCAGCAACCAATGTGTAGACTAGGCAAGAGGGAGTTACCACGTTACTTTACTGCTTGGCAATGGCGCAGGCGCAAAGCTCGTCTACGGATCGCCAAGCGGAGCAAGCGGCGTAACCGATGAGTGGAGGCGGGAACACTCTAATTCATGAAAACCTATACTAGAGGGGTATTATCATGACACAGTATACACCAGGACCGTGGCACGTTGAACGAATAGGAAGTGGCTATAGATCCCAACAAGAAAAAGGCATGATGCACCGCATTATCGCTGACTCTGGGGATCACCGCCATTACGAGATCGGAACCATCTACTACAAACCAATGGCCGAGGAGGGGGAAGCGAACGCTCGCTTGATTGCAGCCGCACCGGAGCTTTTGGAGGCGCTGAGAACTATGCTTTACCACTTCCAGCCCACCGCCGAGATCGGACCCGACGAAATCGAAAACGCCGTAGCGGAAGCCAACGCCGCCATCGCAAAGGCCGAAAACCGGGAATCCTTGGAGAGGGTCCAATGATTGACACCCCTGAGCGCCAATACTGGGCAACACACGGCCCGCTCACAGAGAAGCCAAAGCCCTTCGTGGTCTTGTGCTCTGACGGGGAAAGCATTACTGTCATAGAGCGGCGCTCTTCAAGGATGGCGGCGGAGTGTATTGCTGAGAATGTTGGGATCGCGGCCTGGGTTGAGTTTGACCCGGAGCATTCGCGGAGTAGCGGGACGACGATGGCTTGAAGGATGTGCAAAGGGATGAATAATAATACAACCGAAAGAGGCGCAACATGATTCAAGGGACTGATTGGGTTAGCGTATTCGCGATCGTTGTCATTCTGGGCGTCAGCATAGTAGAACTTTGCTGGGCACGGAAATGGTTCCACGGCGAAGAGTGGGAACATGCTCACGCATGGTTCGCGCTCCTTATGGCGTTTGGCCTTAATGGTTTGCTGATCGCCGTTAATGTAGCCTTCATTCTAAATTGATGGGCGCTCTTCCGAAGAGCCAGCGCAGGCGTCAAGCGGCGGCCTCTCTCGTCGTAAAGGTTAGCGTTGCGAGCACGGTCTTGGCGGTAGCGTGCTCGGCCCCCCTTTTGGTGTGGCGTGTTACAAAACCTCGGCATAAAAGGATAAGTGTTGAGGATTTGAGAAAGGTGGGATTATGACTGACTGGAAAGCAAAGCTAAAGGCACTAGACCCCTGCCCCGAAGCCTATAGGTGGGCCATCGAGCACAAGACGTTGCGGGAAGCGTGGAGGATGTGTGAGGTCTTTGCGTGGATGCAATGGTTGGCAATACAATGTGGCGACCCGTCTGAGCGTGACGCTATTCAAGCTGTAAACCAGACAACTGGCGGACAGTGGAAAGATGATGAAGTTACCTTGGACACGCCCTGTGACGAACTTGAACTCCAAGACGCCTACATCTGTCTCGACTTCATGCCGAACCCGCCACGTCTACCGGAGATAACGTAATGCCCTGCTCAGATGAATGGAATCTACCACCTGGCCTAGCACCTTCGGGCATCCCCGGCAACTCACGGAAAGAGGTTGCGGTTGAACGGGCGATGGAGAAGGCAGGGGATGCGGTCTTTGACCTTGCCGCTAATCTGCGGCGCGTTGCTCTTGCCCTAGATGACGCCTTCGATGACGGCCCGGAGGATGCACAGCACAACATTCGCAAAGTCCAATACAAGCTGGAAGAGATCACGGCCAAACTTGACGACACTCTCAACACCCTTGGCCGGGTACTCGAATGAGCTTCGGTTTACGTAAGGAAGGACCGAACACCTCTTATTGCCCAAGGTGCGGCGTGGTGGAATGGATGATGACTTCGGACGCACTAACAGGAAGTAGCTATATGGAATGTAAAGGGTGCGGACATTGGCTTTTACTCGGGCGGGGATATATTAAGGACGGTGGGATCTTGCTTGACAGGCCGAATGTAGTTGGGAGCTGGGGATCTTTCTCGGTGAGGAGTGAGCACGTGAGTCGGTGGACTGGCTAAAGGGGGGACAGGATGCTTTTTGACTTTTTGCGGGATCGGGAGACGATTAAGGGGTTGCTGAAATGACCTTCCAAGAACGCTGGGCCGAAGGGCCACCGGATGAGCCTCGTAACTTGCTGACGCCCAATGAAATACAGGATTGGCTGGCGTTGGGAGGAGCGATCTCCCCCAAACACCTCTGCCAAGACTACCTAACGCTTTGGGGCGAACTCGACCACGAGCGGCAGATTTCGGATGACGCGATACAGGAGCTAACACTTGAGAGGGACCGTAACCTTGATCTCACCGTCAAAGTTGACGGGCTGAGAAAAGCCTTAGAGAAGTTCAACACCGTATTGGTAGACGCCTACTTGGGGAACACTGATGACTGACACCCACTGCTATGACAGCACCCAGCTTAACGACTTCCGGCGCTGCCCGGAGTATTACAATCGACGCCACCGGCAAGGGCTCGTGCTCGACGGGGGGAACAAGCACAGCAACCCACTTGCAGCAGGCAGCGCTATCCACAAAGGTGTTGAGGCCTGGTTCTCAACTGGTGATAGCGAAAAAGCTATCGCGGCTGTCAAAGCCTCTTGGGGCGAGGACGACCTCTTCCTACCCGAGAAGGTGAAGTACACTCAGGGGTTCCTTGCTGCCATAATGGCAGGTTATGCAGAGGCATGGCCACGGGAGAATGACAGCTTTAAGGTACTCGCGAATGAGCAGTGGATGCCTTGGGGGAATTACGGCGGGATCATCGACCGGCTTGTGGAGTTTGAGGACGGCGTGTATGTTATGGACACGAAGACCACAGGCGGATGGGTGAATGAGCGCTACATTGAATCGTTCCAACTGTCGTCGCAGTTCCGAGGCTACGTGTGGCTCGCAAAGCGAGCCGGCCATGACTGCCAAGGGGCTTACCTTGACGCTGTGCATCTTGACACACGGTATCACAAGGTGAAGGCGAGTGATTTTGTGCGGGAGAAGATTCTCTTTTCGGAGGAGCAGATTGAGGCGTGGGTACAAGATCGGGATAGCACTATGTTGCGGGCCAACTACATGCGATCAAGTGTTACGTTGGAGAGGTGGCCCCAAAACGACCAACGCTGCTTCGACTGGAATAGGCCGTGCCCTTACTGGAGGCTGTGTACAGCGGTGATTCCCGAGAATGAGATGGATTACTATAAAGAGGAGAGGTGGGAACCGTGGACACGGAAGTAAGACTGCTCGCTTTCAACGTCGCCGAGGCTGGCCTTGAGTATATTCTAACTCTTGCTATCATGCCCAACGAGCGAAAGAGGCTCAACGAGGCTCGGGCGATTGTGTTACGGCTGAAAACTTTGGAGGAGGAGCAATGATCCAAGAACCCCTACAACAAGAAATCCTTACGAGGATCGACAAGTTGGCAGAGAAGTTGGGAGTGACAGTGGAGTATTTGTGGCCGCATTTGGTGCGGTTGACAGTAATTGAGGTGCTCAGTGGGTTCGTGTTGGTGGCTGCGCTGATCGTTGTTGCTAGTCTCTGCTGGCGCCAGCGAGGAAAAACCGAAAGCTATGATGCGCGGGAAGGCTGGTTCGCGGCTACCGTAATAGTTGGCATCTTAGCTGGTATGGGAATTTTGTTTGCGGTTACTTTTGGCATCCCTATTTTGCTAGAGCCAGAGGCGGCCACCCTTAGAGGACTTTTGCCGTGACCACCATCGGCAAAATGACCGGCGTCATCGGCCCGCCTGGAACGGGGAAGAGTGAGCTTATTGCTCGTGCCGAGAGCTGGGCGAGGAAGAACAAGAAGAGGATCGCGGTTGCTTGCGTTCCCTTTGGCGAGAAGGAGAGCTACCCCGAGAACGACATCTTTGTCGTCAAGACGTTTGATGACATTGGTTGGGAGCCGCTCGCGGGGAAATTCAAGGCGAATGCCTACATGGCGCTCTACAAGTGGCTCGGGAATCTACGGCAGGTGGATGACATCGGCATGGTTGCGGTGGATACTTTCAGCGAAGTCACGCACCTCGCGATGCATGACACCTTGGAAACATACAGCACAGGAGATCCCAGTGAGCCTGGGCATGGCGCGGCTTACATTGGGCATAACCGCAGGATCATGGATCTCAAGCAGCAGCTTGAGAGGCTCACGCTTGCGGGGAAGCACGTTGTTTGCACTTTCCACGGGGAGATGCGGGAGATGGCGGGGAAGGGGAAGGCGGAGGAGAAGGTGACGATGAAGAGTCAAAACAAGCAGGATAAGGTACTGACATGGGACGATCAGTATGTGCCTGCGATGCTGTCGACGATCCGCGAGAAGATCCCAGGCTGGTTCTCGCTGTATCTTTTTACTTCTTGTGTCGGTGTTGGCCAAGGAGCTAAGTATAGCGTTACCTCACTGCCTGCCGCGGGCGTTCCAGCGAAGCGTAGGAAGAACATGCAGCTGACGTTGAAAGCGCCGATGACTGAGGCGGCTATGCCTAACGATTTCTCTTTCTTGATGGAGGCTTTGGGGCTATGAAAATCGAACTGAACCTTGATGATGTGTTCTCGGGAGACCATTGGGGCACTACTGTTGGGGAGATTGTGCGGGATGAGATCCGGGCGTTAGTCAAGGCAGAAGTGAAGAAGGCCGTCAGGACAGACAAAAAGCTGTTGGCGGCCATCAAGAAACTTCAGACCAGGGCTGCCGAAGACATCGTAGCGGCTTTATGAGTGACAAATGCTGTCGCGAATGCGCGTCCATGGACAACGATCAAGAGCCTGAGCTTCCTGAGTTCAAACTCGGTGACTGCTCTAGCTGCCACGACAGTGATGTCTTGCTCACGCTGAGCGATGACGAGGAGAACCCACTGAGCTATGTTTGCAAAGAATGCTTTTTGCGGGGGTATTGAAAATGACACACATGGTAACATTGCAGACAGACTTTCCGTTTGAGAGATCATGTGCGGGATGTGGCAAGTCACTAAAGGACGTGAAACATCCGTGGCAATCAGATCACTTCGGAACGGCGATACCAGGCTCCCCAATAAATGACTCGGCAAACTCAGCACTTGGGGTTGTGCTCGTTTGGCACTGCCTTGACTGCGACCCCAAGAAGACACGCATTGCGTTTCTGCGGAACGAACTGCAAAGGCTTGAGGCGGGGCAATATACACCCGTCAGTTCCGCCGAGTGGAACTTTGCTAACGGGCTGTAAATGTGCATCGCAACCTCAACAAGAAGGGTTTGCGACCGAAGCGCTACAAGCGGTCGAACCCACAGAGGAAGCCAATACGGTGTTCATGGAGGATTACAAGGGCGAGGAAGTGCAAGAATCCAGGGCAATGGATGGTGAAGCCGATTTACCGGGCGTCACGGAGGGTTATTGCGAAGCCGGCTTGTCGCAACCACATTGCCCAAGTGCTCAACAGCTTCAAGAGCGATAGGTTTACTGTGATGCGGGTGCCTAATTGGATTTCGGCCAAGCAATGGGAGGAGGAGGTAAGAAATGAGCATAGTTAACACTAAGAACGCCAAGATCACCTCAACAATGCTAGGTGTTGAGGATCACGGGATTATGACGTGCTTTCTCTACCTAGACTACGGGGGTACTTGTCAGGGCTTTGGTGGATATGGCATGGACGCCTATGATGGAGAGCGACGGGTCGGCGTAGCCTACGGTATGGAGTTTATAGCGGAGGTGTTGCGGACGGTTGGTGTTGAGAAGTGGGAAGACCTTCCCGGTAAACATGTTCGTGTTGTCGCTGGCAATAGCAAGGTTGAACGTATCGGCCATATTATCAAAGATGTGTGGTTTGATCCTGAATCGCTTGCCAAGAAAATGCTTCCCGACTTGGTGAGTTGAGGAGATTTGCAGTGAAACCCCTCGCTGACAGAGTCGTCCTCAAACGCCTTCCGCAAGAGGATGTCGCTGACATGCTCGGGAGCCTCTGGCTACCACAGAGCGCCGCCGACGAGCAGCGCTATATGATTGGAGAGGTGGCTTTCGTTGGTGCTGGCTGCGAGCTGCTGCCCGGTCTGCGAGTCATCCACCGGCAGTTCCACTATGTCGAGTTGCCCGACGACTTGCGTATGTTCTGGGAGTACGATATATTGGCTGTGCTCAAGAAAGGAACGGATGGAATGTTTACTGTCGTGCCGTTACGGAACTGCCTTGTGGTGGAGGAGCTTCCCCCTGACGCCTACGAAGGGAAGATTATCTTGATCGAGGAGCAAGAACGGTCGCTGCGCGGCACGGTTCTTGCTGTAGGGCCTGGGTTGCTTGCCGACAAAGACGGTAGCCGGTGGCCGATGGCTGTAGCTGCGGGGGATATAATTGCCTTCGCGAAGTTCGCAGGAACGAAGTTGGTGATTGACGGCGCGGAAGTGTTGATTCTTGATGAGGACAAGATTTTGGCTAAGTTGGTGGAGACGGAATGATTGATAGATGCACGGGTAGCGTGAAGTGCGCCGGGAAAGCCGTGGGGGTTAAGAGCGTAGGCTGGGACAGAGAAGCCGCCCCCGAGCTCGGGGTATGGTAGCCGATGCTGAAACGGACTGCCTTTATCCACCACATGAAAGGGCAATGGTGCCTGGGGATTGCCGCAAAAGCGGAGAGTGGAGCCTTAAACACCGTAAGCCCGTCCCGTGAGGTGCGGCCTGTAATCGGGAAACGCCCGCGCAGTTCAACGTGAGAACGTAGTTTCACTTTTGGAGGAGAAAGCATCATGACGGATTTCATAATCACCCCACCTTCGCAAGAAGATGTGGACACGCACGCTTCACTAGCACCGTACACGGTTACGCCGTCAGAGCGCTATAAGGCAGCCCTTGGAGCTGCGGAGCGGCAAGAGAACGACTCGCAGACATGGGTTGCTGTCGGGCTAAATGTCGTGCTCCTAGCGACTATTGACGGCGAAGAGGCAGTCGGGGAAGTGACGATCGCGGGCCGCAGCGAGCGAACGAACGTCAGCACGGAGTTGTTCGAGCGGACACGAGAGGATGGGGAATGGATACCGACAATCGGCGACGACGGCGAGCCGGTGAGGCGCACGGATGACGGCGCACAGACTGCCTACAGCATGGGATACAAACTGATCGTGCAGCTCTTTCAGGCGCTTGGGGCGTTACCTTCGGGCGACACCGACCTCTCGGCGATTGGTTTTATCAATGAGATCGGTCTGCTGAACGCCGACGCCATTATCGAGGCGCTTTCGGGCTATGATGGCGCGGAAGTTGGTGTACAGCTTCGGAACCAAGCGCAGCGGCGCAAGGTGAATGGTAAGAAAGTGCCGGTACGAGGCGATGACGGTAAGGTAAGAAGGGAAGCGGTTATTACGGACTTCTTTACGCTCTCTTAGGGGGCGCTACTCCCCAACAGAATCGGAGGCGGCATGAACGTGCAAGAGACGCTGGAGAAGTTACTACGTGATTCAGACGAAACGGGTGATTGGGGCTCTCCAGGACGGGACGATGACGCAGAACTCCTTGCCCCCGTCTTCGAGAGGGCGTTGCGGGCGGCGTGGGTAGAGGGGGTTGCTGATGGTCGATCTATTTCTCTGGGTTACTTCAAGGTATCCAAGAACGGTGTCACCGCTGGTATCAAGGCGATGGTGGAGGAGTCATGAGCAACGATAAACTGCGGGAGGCGGTAGAAAACCTAGTGGCAGTTTTCGATGACCTGGACGAAAAAATAGGTCGCCAATCAGGGCATTGGATTGCACGCTGTAGGATAGATCCAATCCGCGCCGCCCTTGCCGACAGCGCAGACGCGCCCCCACCCTCAGACGCTGCGCCACAAGAGACTGACCTACTGACGCCAAAGACGGTACGATTTATGGCCGCTGACTTACCCTCGTACCGCCGCACACACTTTGCCCTCCTCTGTGATAATTACGTCACCCTCTGGGAGAAGTACAAGAGGGAGAGGGAACGGGTTGAGGAGTTGGAAACGGTAATCCGTAAAGAACTCGTTAACCGATTGGATGAGTTGAAACGGGCGGTGCTAGATGACTGACCTACCCCCACCCTCAGACGCTACGCCCCCAAAGGATCACGAAGATTTTGTGCGGGTGCGGAATTTTGGCTTGGCGGGTGTCAAGAAATACCTGGACGCACGACGGAAGTCCCCACCCGCAGACGCCGCGCCCGTAGCGTGGCGGTATCAGCAGAAACGTCACGACCCCATAAGTGGGCCGTGGCGCGTTACGGCTAGCAAAACTAAGATATCCAGCCTCGTCCAGCACGCTGTCAAGATTCAGGACGTTGCCACGTCGCTATATCGAATTGAGCCCCTCTACACCCACCCCGAGGACGCGCCAGTAGGACCGTGGTTTGTAGAACACAAGGACGGTTGTTTACAGCCAGCCGTGTTTCGTGAGGCTCCGTTCCGAGTTGCGTTCACAGGCACCTGGAAAGAGTGCGTCGCCGTCCGTGACGCACTCAACCGCCTCAAGGGAGTCGAGAAGTGAAGGAGGTACGCCGTCTCAACGGACGCTACGACATCGACGTGCCCACAGCACGGCTTGAACGGATTCACCGGGCGCTCGGATTCCGTCGCGGTTGGAAACGGCATGAGTGTTTGGTGTGCCCACCTTGCTGGCTAAGAGAATCCGCACCCAATACAGGTACGAAGATACCCAATGCGAAGGGTTCATAGATGACCTCTAAAGGCCGAAAATGACAACTAAGGGTTTACATATGATCCCTGAGATTAAACCGCTGGAGGAAACATGAACCGTTTAATGTTATTTGCTGTGTGTTTCGTAAGTTTGGCTACCCACAGTCCCAAGCCGGTGCCTATGGTCAAGGTATTGGTTGTCAATCAAACTCCACTGTCAAGTTATGGCTTGTCGGAGGCGAGGGATTCACTTGTGGTGAGAGAGGCCAGAAAACAAGGTGTGCCAACGTGGCTGGCCCTGTCGATAGCGCACGCCGAGAATTGGGGTGGTGACTCAACGGCGGTCAACTCGCACTCAGGGGCGATTGGGCTCGGCCAAATCCACCCTGTCAATTTCGGGCGGTTCCCCGAGTGCGGAGAGAATATAACAAATCGTTATACGAATGTCTGCTATATGATTCGGATACTCCGGGACTGTGAGGCTGAGATGTTAGCCTCCGTTCTCAACTGCTACGGCGGCGCGAAGAGTCTTCAGGGTATGAGAAATTACAACCTAGATGTGAACCGGCGTACCCGGCTGGATTGGATTGACTGACTAGCTATGACCAAGAAACCAAGTCCTGGCTCTGACGCGGCGATCGCAAAAGGCTGCAAGTGTCCGGTGTTGGATAACGCTCATGGTAAGGGCTGCGGCTGGCCGACGGAAAGTGGTGGCCCGGCTTTTTGGATCAATGCGGACTGCCCGTTACACGCTGGTGCGAAGAATGACTAACGTTCCCGGCGCTGAGGGTGATCCTTCTGCTTCCCTCTGGGTAATTGGCCGCGACTACGGTGACACAGAGCGTCGCCTTGGCCTTCCTTTTCAGGGGCTCGCAGGCTCGCGCCTTAATGCTCGGCTAGGCGAGGCTGGGATACAGCGGTCGAGCTGCTTTGTGCATAATGTAGTGGCCGCGCAGCCACCGAACAATGATTGGAAGAGGCACAGAGAGGGAGCGATTGAGGCGGGGACTGAGGCGTTACAGGCGCTTATCACAGAGCACCAACCAAAGCTCATTGTGACGCTAGGTAATGAAGCATTCCGAGCCTGTATGGGAGAGAACTTGGACTGTGCGAGTTTGCGTGTGAAAAGCGGACTGCCGGGAATACAGGAAGCTAGGGGCTACCTCTGGGACTCACCGCTTGGAGTTAGAGTCTTGAGCGCGATTCACCCCGCCGCGGCAGAGCGAGAGTGGGTGCCTTGGATGGCGCTCCTCGGTGTTGACTTACGGAAGGCGAAGAGAGAGCTTGACGCTGGCTGTCCAGCGCTTGACGAACGTTCGGTTACGATTGTCACGGAGCCTTGGGAGTTGCAGGAGCTGAGGAACGCGATAGGGACGCAGGAGAGGGGATGGATTGCTCTTGATACTGAGAACGATAGCGAGTTGAGGATTTCGTGTCTTGGTGTTGCGGTCACGAAGGATGTTGCGTGGACGATTCCTTACGAGGAGGGCTGGCAGCTAGCGGCGATCAAGGAAATTTGCGAGAGCGATGTTCCCAAGGTTTTGCAGAACCACATGCACGACGTTTATCTAACAAGGAAGCATGGGTTTGATATTAAGAACGTCGTCGCCGACACAATGTTCCAGTGGCATGTTTTGCAGCCAGAGCTTGCTGGGAAGGCGCTCGATAAGAAAAAGAGTAGCAAGCGCACAAGGAAGAGCCTCGCGTTCTTGTCGAGCATCTTTTGTCGCACAGCGTGGTGGAAGGACTATGACTTTGTAAGCGGCTCCGACGAGCAGTATATCTTGTGCGGCAAAGACTGTTGTGATACTATGGAGTGTGCTGAGAAGATGCAGGAGCAACTGGAAAGGACTGAATTATGACTAAGTATTTTGGAGTATGGGAAAGCGTAGCTGGCCTGTGGGAAGACTTCGAGATCGATGACAATGCTATCAAGGACTCTGAGGTTTTGTTTGCGTCTTACGAGTATGAGTGCTACAGCGGCTTTGCGTTCGTACTGTTCGAGCGAGACAACAAGCTCTTCGAGATCCACGGAGGACATTGTAGTTGTTATGGCTTGGAGGGACAGTGGGAACCAGAAGAAACCACTTGGGGCGACTTAACGGGGCGGGATTTTTCCATCCCCGATATTCCCCACAGAGAAGTTCTGGAAGCCCTTGTGAAAAGTCGTCAAGCAGGTTGACTAAGTTCTAAAAAATGCTGCGGATTTAGGAAGCGACAAATGACCCCCGACGAACTACAAAAGTTCGAGCTAGCACTCGCACAGCCATGCATGGCGATTACTGCGCGGGGACTGCGGATCGATGAAGAGCGACGGCTCGCGATGATTGCTGTCCTTGAGGCGGAGATACAGCCGCTGCACGACGATCTGCAAGGGATTGTGTTGCCGCTTGTTGGTGAGGGCGAGGCGAAGCTGAAGAAGCTGAAGAAGTGGCATCTCTTCCAGGAGAGGTGGTGTTGCTCTTGCTGCCGAGGTGGCGTGAAGAAGGCTGCGGCTTGCTGGAGTTGCCTAGACCTCGGTTTCACGAAGGCACCGACGAAGAAGCAGTTGACACTTAGCAAGCAGGGGGAAGAGAGAGAAATACTTGTCCTTGAACCTTGCCAAAAGTGCGGTGGCCAAGGCAAAGGCAGCAAGCTCCTCTACAAGCCGAGCAGCCCAGAGCAGACGAAGATCGTGCTCTACGGTCTCTGTCATCTCCCAAAGAGGATGCTCAAGAAGAAGCTGACGGTGGAAGAGGATGCACTAAAGACGTTGGTGATGCATGACAAGCGTGGGATTGTAAAGAGGCTGCTCGTGCTTACCAAGCACGCCACTATTGTGTCGATCTTGAAACAGATGCAGCCTGGCCCCGATGGTAGACTCCGAACCTTCCAGAATCCAGCAGCTACGGAAACGGCGCGGCTCAATAGTGCTGGCGGCTTCCTCGAACCGTTCTCGATGAACCTTCAGGTGCTACCAAAGCGTGAGGCCGCAAAGAATCCCAAGTATGATGTGCGTCGTTGCATCATTCCTGATGAAGGTTGCGTGTTCATTGAAGGTGATCTTTCCCAAGCAGAAGCAAGAGGCACTGCTTACCTCGCAGACGATGGACCATTGATCCGTCGTTGGGACCATCCCGACTTTGATGTCCATAAATGGATGGCAAGCATTGCGTTTGAGAAAGAGATGAGCGAGGTCACGAAAGAGGAGCGAGAGTGGGTAGGAAAGACAATCGGGCACGCCTCTAATTATGGCACGGGCGAGAAGACATACATGAAGAGTGTCAACAGTGAGAGCGACCTCACTGGTTTCACGATCACGCTTGATTTTGCAAGGAAGGCGTTAGCGAACGTCCACCGGAGGAGACCCGCCCTCAAAAGGTGGTGGCGTAAGCTTAACCAGCAGCTCCACACTAAAGGATCATTGACGACGGTGTGGGGAAGGAAACGAACATTCTTTGGTAGACGACCGCCTACTGACGACTGGCTTGACAAAGTACATAGAGAGGCTATAGCACACGGCCCTCAAAGTATGGTGGCCGATCTCTTGAACATGGGTATGGTTGCTTTTTGGGATCGCTTCGATGGACGCCTTGGGACTATACTGCTCCAAATCCATGACGCTGTGCTCATACAAACAGAAACGCCCAAGCGCGCAATGGCTGCTCAGGCGTTGAAAAGCTGTCTGACTATTCCTATGAAGATCGGCGAGCGGGAGCTGACTATTCCTGTTGATGTTAGTTGGAGCGCGCGAAGCTGGGGGGAGATGAAGGAGTTGTGCTAAAACCTTCCCGCCAGCTTTCCAAGCTCGATAGAGAGATGGAGGAGCTTTAGCGCCTCGGCAAGAACCCCCGACTCCGCCGTAGCGCCTCTTCGCGTGCCTCTATAGGAGTACGCTTCACCCCCTGGGCTGTGCGGCCAACAATAGCCTCCTCCAGTGCTCGCTGTAGCTGCCCTGACGTAATAATAAGGCCACGTCGTGCGGCATCACGTAGGATCTTGGACGCCTTGTCAAAGTCCCCCTCTGATTGCGCCACTGCCCACTCCTGCACGACAACCTGGTCGGCTGCCCTAATCTGGCGCGTGACCCTGTTGTTGACAGTCTGCACGCGCTGTTCCTCTGCCCGTTCCAGCGAGCGGAAACCAAGAGCCGTAAGAAGAGCTTCGCTTGCGGGATTCTCTGGGCGGAACTTCCCCTTTGCTGTCCCTGGCACCTTCACCCGTTCGTCGATTACTATTCCTGCGGCTTCTCCTATACGCCGCGCGACAACCGGAAGGAGCTGGCGCATCGCTCGCGCTCGGTCTTGTGGTGTGAGCGGTATTTGGTTACGGATCTTGTCGTTGATGTCCTTCAACGCTGGATTGTTAGTCATCAACTTGAAGGCTTCGGGGGCAAGCGTTAGAAGGGCACCGACATCTGCTACTGCGGGGCCAAAGACATCACCAACGTCGCGCGGCAGACCGATCGCGGCCGCACCACCGAAGTCAACACCAAGCAAGCCGGGGATGCCGCGAGAGGCACGTGGGAACCTCTCTTGTACGCGCTCGGTAAGGGTTTCTCCAGTGAGCTTTCCAGTGAGAGCATCGAGTAACAGCCCCGGCGGGAGCGACATAAGCGCGCTGAAGCCACCTATGATTTGGATGTTAAGCGTGAGGCGCACGGCCTGCTTGGGCGAGAGTCCCGCAAGGAACTCCAGCTCTTTCGTAAGGAACTTCTTGAACTGGAACGCCGCGCCGCCGAGCGGTCCCTGCATAAGCATGGGGGTGTCGGCGAAGCTATACTCGAACTGTGTCTCTGTGATGAACCTCTTGGCGTTTTCAAGCGCTACTGTCTGTGGACGCCCAAGCCGGATCTCTTCGAGGTATTTTGCAACCCCAGCGATGCTGCGGTTTGCTGTCTCGGCGCGGTTGAAGAGGTAGAGAGGGTGCCAAACGCTAACGTTGCCCACCGCGGCGTTTGTCATGCCGTCAGCGGCGGAAAGTGGTACACGGAGGTCAATGTCAAGGGCGCGTAGGAGGGCATCGCTCTGCGTGCGCTGGCTCTTGTCAGCGAGCAGGCGGATGGCACGCATCGTAGGGGTCCAACCGATGGCGGTCGCTGTATTGACCGCGGTCTGCGAGAGGTTAAGGAACCAAGAGGTCGGGGAGTAACCAAGGCGCGCGATTGACTCCCACTTAGTGAGGCGGCTAAGGAGTCGCGAGGTGTCGAGTTGCTGCTCAATAAACGTGCCTGCCCGCTCGAAGCCTGCTCTGCTCACTCGTGTGGCGATGCCTTGAACAGTCGCCCGGAGTTGCTCTTGCATCCGTGTCGGCCTGCCCATTACGCGATCAACGTACTCTTTCATGACGTTCGTGCTCGCGGCGACAGCACGGGGGGCACCTGCGGCTCTCTCCATACCTTCGATGATCGCCTGCGTCTTCACCTCGAAGTCGTGGAAGGCAATCTTGCGCCCCACACCTCGGGAATAGATGTCTAGTGCAGCGAATGGATCAGCCTCAAAGCCTTCGAGGTTTACTTTACGCTGTTGCGTGTGGGCAAAGAACTTCTGTCTCGCTCCAACTTTCACAACCCCACCTTCGGTTACGAGCTGGCGTACCTGCTCTGGGGCGAGCGACAGTGCCTCGGCAGCACGGTTTACGAAGGCAAAATATTGTTTTGCGGGGAGCCCAAAGCCACTAAGGTCTTGCGGGAAGGCGAACTCTTTGGGAATGACTGCTAGTTGCGCTTGCGGGTCGGTACGGAGGATGTCTGCTGCGGCTTTCTTGATTTCGGAAGCTTTCACTACTGCCCGTGTTGCGCCCGCAGCGTCGCGGATGATGTAGTTACCGACAAAGACGTGCGGGAGGTAAGCGTCAATGCCCCAGTCAGGGGCGGCACCTATCGTCAGGCGCAGGGCTTCGCGGTCTGCGAGAAGGCGGCCACGGATGAGATCAAACGCCCTTCGCATGTTCTCAGGCATGGCGACTGGGATGTCTTCGGCCTCAAAGACTGTGTCAAGCAGCTTTCCGAACTCGATGCGCTTCCTTTGGCGGGCGGCGCCTCCCTTTGCTCCCTGCTCAACGAGAACGCGCGCTTCTTTAAGTAGTTCACGCCACTCTCCGGTCAGGCGATGCGAGAGCATCTCGCGGTCGATCGCATTCCAGACTATCCTTCCAAAGGCTACACCAACGGGGCCGCCGACTTTCTCCCACTTCGAGGGGCTGCCCAAGAAGCGACGGATGACACCTATGTTCGTGGGGCGTGAGGCGATAGAGATGTCTGCGCTGAACTCTAGCGGCCCTACGCCAGGGACGGCGATGCGCTGAACTCGCGGCACTGCTGCCTCGATACGCGCGGTCATTAGACGCGAGATTTCTTTGGCTTCTTCCGCGACAGCTTTGCCGTAGTTCTCTCCGACAACAGACGTTGTACGAGCGGCCCGCGTGAGGATGTCATCGCTGAGATTGAGCGGGGGAGGGCGTGTGCCGCGCGCCCAAAGAGCACCCGCCAGACCAAGAAAGCCGAATAGAACGCCGTCTGTTACAATAGCCCCCAGCAGGCTTTCCCCCTCGGCCTTTGGGCGTGTGACACCAAAGATTACTCCAGCACCTACAGAGGTTAGAGTTCTGCGGATTACTTCTTGTGGGATAGCTTTAAGAGCCGCGCCAATAGGGCCACCCGCGGCAACCGAAGCCGTTAGAGAGAGCGCGACCTGCTGTTGGTGCCGCTGCTCCATTGTCTCGATGACTCTGAAGCCTTCGGCACGCAGGGCAGCTTCTTCTTCTGGTGTTTGGGCGAGAGGAATAGCGTTCGCGCTGCCAAAGGTGAGGTTGAAAGCGCCAACGAAGGCGTCCGAAGCAAACTTTGCCGCACCAAAGACGAGATCGCGGATGGTGTCGGCTATAACGACTGCGCTCTCGGGGCCTCTTTCTGGGGCAACAAGCTCTGGGATCTGGGCAGCGATGCCTTCAGGGACTGTTGGCTCTGCGCCAGGAAGCGTAGGAGCTGGCTGAGTAGCTTGCTCTAACAACGTGAGCTTCTGCGTTGTAGCGGAGCTTGTTTGTTCTAGCAACGACGGCGCAATGCCTTGCGGCTGCGTCGCCTGCTCTAGAAGGGAGAGCTTGTCTGTCTGTGCGCTAGAGACCAAGACCACGACGCACCGCTAGACGAATTATTTCAGGGATGAGCGAGCGTTGGCTCTCGGGAACGATCTGTTCAAGCTGCTCCTTCAAGAAGCTGCGGAGCTTTTCTTCGTTGCGTAGGTCTACTGTGACACCTGTTTCTCCGATCGGGAAGGTACGGCGCTCGCGTGGCTTTAGCTTCGTCCACTGGAGCACGAGGCGAGTTGCGCTCTCTTGGACAGCGAGTACTGCCTGGCTCTCCGGGCTGATTTGTATGTCTTCTGCACCAGGGACGATGTCACGGATCACGCCGATCGCAACGGAGACAGCTTCTTGCGGAAGGGAAGTAGGTTGGCCAAGGATGTCGGTTGTCTGTGCGATGAGGTTGAGCGCGGTACGAATAACGAGCGCTCCGGGATCGCTCTCTTTCTGCTTCAGGCGGGTTGTCAGAATCTCCGCGTAGTCAATAAAGGGGAGGAAGTTGTCGCCGACGATTCCTTGAGCAGCGGCTGCCCGGCGCTGCTGTGCCTCCGTAGGGGCCTCTGTGGCCTCCAACTCTCTATTAAGCTTTCTTGTGCGCGCGCGAACCTCCTCAAGCCGGGCTTTTTCAAGGGCGCTTTCCTCGCCGGGGGCTACCATAAGGAACATCTGCGTGCGGATCTCTGCCGTGGGTGGCGTTGCCATCCCAGCTAGCGCGCGGTCAAGGCGAAGGCCGCGCTTCGCAGCATCACTGAAGTCTCCAGTCTCAAGGGACTCCTCAAACTCTCTGTTTTCTTTTGCTTTAGATCGAGCTGTCGCGTCCACAAAGGCTTTTGCCATCCCCGGCGCCCCAAGCGTCTGCTCAAACTGCGCGATCAACGGGTCGGTGACGGGCACACCTTGGTTGATGGCGGCCATCAAGAACTTTGCGGCTTGCGAGCGTTGCTGAGACTGTTGCTGCTGCTCAAGCTGGCGCTCTAGGAGTGCTTGACGCTGGGAGAACTGAGCCTCTTGGATCTCGCGGGTACGGCGGTCTTGCAGCGCCCCCAAGAAAGGCGGGAGCACCTTTTCGAGACCCTCAAGTGGGCCTTTCTGACGTAGAACGATGGGGGCGGTCATACGGCGGCCGCAGCAATCTGCCCACCTGTCTCAATGAGCGGCAACGCCACACCCTGGAAGAAGCCGGGGCTTTCCGTGATAACCGGCCCACTCGCTGCACCACCAGCCCCAAGTGCCGTCTGAAGCAGTGGGAGCAACGCTGAGAGCTGTTGTCCTTGACCCCCTAGGGAGAACTGGCCTGCGCCGAAAAGTGCCTGTAGCTGCCTATTCCGGCCCGCCTCAAGCACTTGCTGCTGGAAGAGGTTGAAGTCTTGGATGCCGCGCCGTCCCTGCTCTTGTACGAGGCGCTCTGTGTTGCTGGCGAAGCGTGGCCCGCTCTGGCGCAGAACGTCAGCGCCACGTTGGAGGTTCTCTTGGAAGCCTGGAAGGGCTGCCGTGATTACTCCCTGGCCGGGCTGCTGGTTCTGGAGAATGCTCTGGAAGGTAGAGCCAACCTGGCGTTGGAGGTCGCTAGTCGGCGCGAACCTCTGGAATGCTTGGTTTGGATTCTGAAGGAGGGCTTGGAGGAACCGTTCTGTCGGGCCGCCGAGGCCCTCGATCGGGGCTGTCGAGACATCCTCCCTTTGTACTGAGGGACCGCTCATGAAACTGAAATTCCTCGCGAGTCACCGACAGCAGAAGAACATTCTCATAGCTGCCTCGGTAGAGTGTCGCGTGATGGCGTTGGCTCGCTTTCTTGGCGAGCGCTGGGTCGGAGAGGCGTCGTTCCGCCTCGAACTTGAAGCCTAGAGCCTTGCGGAGGAAACCAGCAAGGGAGCCCATGTGGGCCGGGACTTCGACTCTTAGGGCGTGAAGGTTTAGCTTGGTGTCAGCGAAGGTCTGCCGCATGGCTACTCGACAAAGCTCCCTTTTATTCCGCAGCTCGTGGTCGAAGAAAAGAAAGTGGGCATATGCGTCGAGCCCCGGCTGAATACGGTTCAGTATAAATATACCACATATCTCGTCTCCATGCCAGATGTCCCAGACAATGCCGTTCACGTAGGCGTCGGCTATGTAGGCGGAAGCGAAGGAACGGCGGGCTTCTGGGCCTTTATCCCAGTCTATGTCGCTGTACCAATGGCGGTGATCGGCGCAGCCATCAAGGATTTTCTCCATGACTTCGGCATAGGGGACGCGGCCAGCGGGTTCTTCGGGGTCTTCGCCTGGGCGGAGCCAGCGGATGGCGGCTAGACCTGCTGCTGTGGGGGTTTCAGTGGGCACGTTGAATGGAGTCGGCGGCTTTGTCGAGGAGAGTCATAGATAGGGGTATATTAATAAAGTCCATGATCTTGCCCGTAGCGATGTAGGGAAACTCAAGCACCGCCTCAAATTCAAGCTCCAACAAAGGAACGCCTCTCCCTTTGACTTTTACCTTTGTGCCCCTATACAGCGAATAGTAGAGCGACTGTATATGCTGGGCCACGGGAATTGGGTAATCGCTCCGCTTCGCAAGGCTCGCTACCATGTCGTCGAAGCCGCGGCGGATGGCGATGACGACGGGGTCTTTAAGGTAGTCAAGAAGGTACATCAAGGTGTAGCAGAGCTGCGGAGTCTTGAGACCCCACAGTTCGTGGTCGTACTCGCGCTTCCTGACAAGGTCTTTGGCTGCTTGACCTGTCTCTTCTGAGTATGTCCACCATACAGGGCACTCCCAGGCGCCGTGGCCATCGTTGAAGATTTTGACGAAGTCGTTGTCCTCGAACTGGCCGTAGGGGTTGCTCGGGAAGGCAGGCCAGCCATCGACATAGTGTGTGGCGCTCTCGATGTTTCCCGGTGTTCCCATTGGAATGCCGAGGTGGTGCAGGATGCCAGCGATTGCGGAAGTGCCGCTGCGATGCTGGCCGAGGACTATTACTGAGCGGCTCATGAAAGTGGTTCCTCCACCTGAATAATCCCCAAACCATGCCCTTCGTTAAATAATGTTCCCCCATTGGACACGAAAACATCACCTATACCAACAGGATTCTTTGTGTCATGTACTGCTATAGTTCCTGCGGCGGCCATCTTGGGGAGTAACAAGCCTAACTCATTGGATACATGCTCTGCGTTATGGAAGTCATCTATAAAGACGAATTGTAAATCGTTGGGCAACAAAGAAATTCCAAAGGGCAGGTCGCTGCAATATGTTGTTAGGGCCACGTCGGGGAACTCCTTGCGAAATGTTCTGAAGTTCTTTGCTGTTTCATCCAACATCTTTTGCACATTGTCCACAGCATAAATGCGCCCCCCACCATTCATTTGTAAAGCCACAGCTATATGCATAATAGAGCCACCAATGTGTGTCCCCAGCTCTGCGGCGACAGTGTACTTGTGCAACGCGATCGTCTCACGAATCTTATTAAGATGTTCAGGTTCTGTGCTAGAATACAACTCCAAAGCGTTAGACATCTAAAGGCACCTGAATAAGCCCTAACCCACCCGACTTGTGCAGCATCGGTAGAGAGAGAACAAAGCCGTGGCGCGCGATAACGATGGCACCAAGACCCAAAGAGCCACAGACATCATGGACACAGATAATGCCTCCTGGTGCCATAAGTCCCTCGCCCGTAGCGTAGTTGTAGAGAAGGTCGAGTTCCATTGCTACATGGTCTGCGTCATGGTCGTCATCGAGGAAGACGAAGTTGAACTTGGGGCCATCGTAATTCATGAGATAGCTGCCAGCCTCGACGTTCAGGATAGTGACGCCCTTGAGATCGAGGCAGCGCGCGCTCGCTGCTTCCCAGCGCTCCTCGTAACACTCAAGGGAAATAAGCGTGCTCTCTTCCCCCGCTGCCCAATGCATACGCATTGTGGTCTTTGCCTCGAAGGTGCCGGTCTCTAGCATATACATCGGGCTCGTCGCTTGGATAAGAGAGCAGATGATGCCCACTGTCCACGGCTCGCAGCTCCCCGCGAGCCAATCGGCGTAAGGATGGTTAGGGAACATATCGTCAAGCAGGGTTGGCTTGTACATGAATCCAGGGGGCGTAGAGTTTGAGACCTTCGAGGACGCTGCGCGGTGTCCAGTTGAACTCCAGCGCGAAGCGGCTGTTGTTGCCTATGCAGTGGCGCACGTCGCCAGAGCGAGTTTCGCCGGTTATGTTCGGTTCGATGTCTATGTTGAGGGAGCGCGCAAGCTGCCGCGCCATATACTCTATTGTCGTTGGCTCGCTTGTGCAAATGTTGTAGGTGTCGAAGGTCATAGGCTTGAGCGCGGCAATGACAACGGCATCGGCAACATCCTCAACGTAGACGAAGTCGCGGGTCTGCTGGCCGTCCTCGTAGACAACTGGCTGTTCCCCAGCGAGGAGCCAGTTGGCGAAGTTCGCCATGACGCCGGTGTAAGGATTAGAGAGCGCTTGGCCGGGGCCATAAGTGTTGAAAAAACGCAGCGCCACTGTGGAAAACCCTTGTTGCTTGCCCCAGAACTTACACAGCATCTCTTGGTCGTACTTCGTGAGGCCGTACACTGAGGTGGGACGTACTGGAGCGCGCTCAAGGATCGGCTGCGCTGAGTCGCCGTAACCGTACACACTCATTGAGGAGGCGACGACGAGCTTGTGGAGGTATCCCTCGTTGAAGTTCACCCACGCTAGGTCTTCGAGGAAGCGCGCGGTCGCCATTGTGTTGTGCTCGACGTAGCGTACTTGGTCGGCCATGCTGTCGGCTACTCCTACTTGGGCAGCGAGATGGATGACGACGTTGGCTTCGCGGAGGACGTGGTAGGGGATGCTGTCGTAGGAGACTTTGTGGAAGTTGTCGCTAGGTTCCCACACGGGGTTCTTGCCATGCACCCGCGGCTCTAGGTTGTCAACTCCTATGACATTGATGCCAAGGGCGACGAGCCGCTTGACGACATGCTTTCCGATGAAGCCTTCCGAGCCGGTGCAAAGGACGGTTAATGGCTCTCCCTTTCGGGGTCCGTCTGTAAGTGTGATGCTCACCACCCGCCTCCAGCGTCGTAGGGGTTCGATCCAGGCTTCCGAATCACAGGAGGTTTCAAGACCGGGGTGGGTCTGGGTTCATAAGGGCCGCTCATCGCTCCATCCCCGTGATATAGGCCCGGAGGGCGTGGACGTGGTTGCGAATTTCTTCTCCCTTTCCCAGCATATCAATTGCTGACGCCTTCACAATGGCGTCCAAGGCCTCGCAGGGGTCGAAAGGTCTTTGCACTGGTTCTTCGTAATCAGCCGCCCGTTCGTACCACTGATAGCCACACCTGCACGTTACAGTGAGGCCCATTGGCTCGCTCTCAAGTTGGCGTTTATACCTAAAGGCAAAGGATGCCCTACCACTGTTACACTTAGGGCACATACACACTGCATAGAAATCGCGAATTTGAGTTGTAGTGTTCATACCTGTCTAAGCCTGTCTAAGCGACAAGCCCCTCCCGCAGTTGAGGTGAATGCTGGCGTCGGCGACGATCGAAGCCGCGCCTTCCCAATCGGTCTTTCCCGTGTCGTGCGTCGCGATGATGCCGCCCGCTCTCATATATGGCAATACAGCGTTGTAGTGCCGGATACGCACACCCGCTTCATGCTGCGGTGGGAGTAGTATAGGCGGCGGGCCGCTGTCAATGAAGGCAAAGTCTATCCCGCCGCCTACCAACCACTCTTGCAGCATCTTCTCAAAGTCGCCTTGGAAGAACACCCCGTATTCCATAAGGTCGCCGATCCATTTGTGCTTGAAGATGTCTGCTGTGTATATCGCTGCGTTAGGGCAGGCAGTGTGCGCCATGATCGTGAAGTCTCCTCGGCACGTTCCGGCTTCAACGATTACTTTCGGCTGCGTATAGTGAAGGAGACCGTAGAGGAAGTGTAGAGTCTCTGTCTCTGTGCCGCCACCTTCTTCGGTGTCTACCGTGGCCATGTTATTTACCACGGCCGTGATCCGTTTTCAACATCCCAGGCTTTAAGCGCAGAACTCCACTCTATCTTGAAGCCAGCAGCGCGGATTTGCCCTGTGTGCCGGATGTCCCAGGTGAATTGCTCTGCCACATTACTCCACGGGCATTTCTCCAAGACTTCGCGGCGGTAGATGGCGCAGTGGCCGCTTATGTAGCCCTTAGAGAATGGATTGACCGCGCTGCTAGCATCCCCAGGCCCAGTTATGGGGGCACCATTGAATAACCGCTCCCCATTCACGTTTCGCAAGCGGGTGTAGCGGGAGGGGACGAGGACATCGGCCTCAGTGAATATCCCATCCTCGCTGTTTACAAACATATGATCGTCATGTTGAAACACAATCCAGTCGCCAGTCGAACGCTCAAAGCCAGCCTGCCGCTGCGCGAGAGCATCAACGCAGGAAAAGTGCTCTGAGGGCGACTCGATGTATATGTAGTCGTCGCCGGGTTCCCACTCGCCTACTACTATCACCTCTGAGAACGTTGGGTCAGCGAGGGCAGCAGGAAGAATGAAGTTGCGGAGCGCGAAGGCACGTTGCATGTGCGATTGTCGCCCGCTGCTCAAAGTCTCGGCTGCTTTGGGACCGCCCGCGCATGTATTCACCACCAAACTAATTGTCATTTAGCGTTGAGCAACTTTAGTTCCGCGAGAATACGGAAGAATATTGCCTCTTGCAAAGACAGATCAGTGTGCTTCACGATCTCTCCAAAAAACACAGAGTGATCGTATTCCCACGAGGCTGCTACATAGCAACCATGTATCTTCGCCCGTTCTTGTAAAGATAGTGCTACACGCTCTCCATCTGAGAGTTCGGTCTCGCCTCCGTAAAACCTGTCAGCGATCTCTTTGATAGCTGCGTTGTCATCTTTTACCCGCGTATCCCACGCATCGTTCAGTTCGTTTTTCATACCTCAATCACCGTATCCCTCCATAACGCCCGACCATCTTGAATGTAGACGAGTTCAACGTTAAACCAATCGTCGGTGTATGTCAAGACAGCGCAGCCTTGGTGCCAATCTTGGTCGCTGCCGCTGCCGGGCACCTTTCCTGAGACCTCGCAGGTGCAGCCTGTCTCGAACCAGCGATGGGAGCCGTTGCGATCGCGATGGAAGAAGTCGCCGAGGCGATGTGAGTGCCCACTCATTCCGCTCATGCCGTAGGAGATCCACTCTTTGAAGGCGGTGCGCCCCGAAGCACCCATGCCGCTCGCCAGTTTCGTGCCGTGCTTCGTGAGGAGCTGGGGGATTATCTCAATCGGTTGGTCATCGTAGGGAATGAAGTTCCAACGCTCGTTCATGCCGCCTTCGGAGAGGATCGTGGGCCAGTTGACATACTTCTCGAAGACATCAAGGCCAGCTAGCTCTCGGCTTTGGTCGGCCATCGCCCATATCGTGCGGCGGAGACGCTCCTCATGATTGCCCTCTAGAACGTACAAAACCGCCTTCGGAGCGGCCTTGGCGAAGTCATTGAGGTGGTCGATGCCGCAGAATATCTCGTACTGGAAGGTCTCTTTGCGGCGCGGGTCTTTGGGGAAGCGTGAAATCTGCCAGGCGTCGAAGAGGTCGCCGATGTTGACAAGGACATCGGGCTTGACAAGCTGGATTATCTTGCGGACGACGGCGAGAGCGGGGCGGCTCTCGAAGGGAAAATGTGAGTCACCGTATATCAGGGCGTGCTTGACATGCGAGTGACCACTCACTCCAGTAGTCTCCTAGTCATGCCAAAAGCTAGCAGCGGGCGGTCCTAAAGTCAACGCCCAGTGCTTACGTCCCTATCCTATGAAGGCAGAGGGTAATGTCATCTATAACAACATTGCTGGTGTTGTCGTCGTTCCACACCCAGACTTCAATGGTGTCGCCAACGACAAGCGAAAGGTGGCCGTGGAACGTTGTAGAGGCTACATCACCACCGCCCGCTGCCAATTTTCTGTGGGCGTGGGCGTTCGGGAACTCTGTCGCGCCATTGTTTTTGTAGATAGAAAACCCAAAGTTCGCAGCGGAGCCACCAATTCCTTCGGCGGCTATGCTACAGATGCCGAAGTAAATTCCGGCGTGATCTACTAGAAGGTGGTTGGACGCAGGAACAGAAGTCACACCATCTGAGTGAGCCGCTGTATCGAACGTCGTAATCTGTATCTTGTTGGCCCGGCCTGAGCCGGAAATCGTAAGCTCGTCGTTGCTGTCGCTCGCAAAGATGCCACCGTAGTATGCGAGAGGACCGCCTGTAGGCCATAGACCAAGGGCTACAAGGACATCAGTAACGTCCTCAGTGTTAGGTCGCTGCGGAAGAGGAAGGTGACTCACAAGATCCAGTGGTTCGTGTTGTCGCTCGTTATCCGGGCGGCTTGGAGCGATAGCAAGTTGAAGGTTGCGGCGTCGTCGATCGTTTCGCCCCCCTGTGGTGCCAGCGTGAGAGTAGCCGCGGAGAGGTTCTTGATGTAGTAGTGGAAGTTCCTTACCGCTCGCGCTTTCGGCAGTGTAATCGTCGCAACGCTAGGGGCGTTGAAAAGGTAGACCGTAGTAGCCTGCGGGGAGATTGTTGTGGCAGCAGAGAGCTGAATGAACTCCCGCACCTCAACCTGGGGCTCGTTCAGGACATCTGCGATGTCTTGTAGGTAGCGTCCGAGCCCTTGGTTTTCAATGCCAGAGAGCGATGGGTTGTCTATGCGCTGGCGTGGCTGGGTCATAGCGCCTCACCGAGCAGCTTAGCGTCCAGCTTGACGCTCACTATTCTCCAACGTCCTTCGTCGCCTTCGACCCTTACAGCGTGATAGAGGCCAGGGATGCCAAAGCGGAAGGTCTCTTGCGTTGTCGCCGACTGGACACTTACGGCAAATTCCTGCTCTGCTTGGTAGGTGCCGCCGAGGTTGCCGCTCACAGCCACCGAGAGAGAGGAGGCGCTGTCACCACGGAAGTCCATCCGTAGGCGGTGGGAATACTTGATGTTGTCGGCATCGGCTCCGAAGAGTCCACCGAAGACAGCCTGAGAATGCACTGTTGCGCCAAGGTCACTGTCAGCAGAAGGCGTGAAGAAGGCAGTAGTACCGTCCGACGTTAGTAATGCTTCGTCAGGGGTTCCTGACAGACCGAGCATGTCGTTATAGGACTGGGACTGGACGCTAAGGTTTCCGATGAGGCCGCCCCACGTCGTGGCAGAGGAGGGCACGTTGAACGCGAGCGCTTGCGAGACCGTGAAAGGCATCTGCTGTGGGGTCCAGGCGTTGTCCTTGATATGCCGGGTGAAGGCTCTGTCGGGTCTGGCTGTTGCTGTCGTGGCATAGTAGAGCGTGAGATGCTGTAGCTCCTCGTTGTAGGAGAAGAAGGCGGTGTCTAGGTTCTGGGCGGTGTCGCGCAGGGTGCGCTGGATGTCGTTGCCAATGGGGGAAATCTGCCCACCGATGTAGCGCCAGATGTTGAAGTCGCTGCCGAGCCAGAAGATGCCTTGAGTTGTGTTGAGGACGGCACGCGCAAAGGGGGCACCAAGCACGCGAGTGAGCGGGGAATACTGGAAGATGAACTCACCACCTATACGCCTGCCGCGCCATACTTCGCGAGTCGAGAAGAGAATGATTTCCTGCTCGGTTGCTATGACCCTTGTTCCTTCCCCACCCATGTCCACAAGGTCTTCAAAGCCGCTGCCAATGCCAAGCCAATCTTCGGGATCGCCCCCCACGGGCCACTGCACTCTGTTGACTATCCGCGAGACAGAGGACAACTCGCGAATATTCCAAGCGATCGGGCGGTTGTTGAAGAGCGCGACATCACGAGCGATCGGCCCCTGCGTGAGGGTCGAGAAGCCAGTGCTGTCACTTGGCCCACCCCAAGCGAAGAGGGGCTCTTGACCATTGGTGAAGACGGCTATGTTCAGGTCGCGTCGGGGGAGATAGACCGAGATACCAAAGAAGGTGTCGTCCTCGCCGCCTGTTGGCGGGAGGTTGCTGGTGCCGCTGACATAGCGCAGCGAGGTGTAAGAGTCGTTGTCGAGGAAAGCAACCGTGCCTTGCGAGGCGACTATTGGGAAGACCGAGCCGTCAACATCGTCGTAGAGGAAAGCGCCGGTCGGGGTATCGTTGAGGAGGTTGTCTGCGGCTATCGAGAGGCGCCAACGGGGCTCTAGCGTTCCTGGCTGTACCCACACATTCTGGCCGCTTACGATAGAGCCGAGCGGAGCGGCAATGTCGGGCTGCTCTGTGAAGCCGGCGGTCGGAGCGAAGCGGACGCTCGTGTTCGTTGAGCGCGGGCGGCTGGGGCGGGTGAAGCCGAGGCGGGTCATTCCGAGCGCATTCTCCTCTCAAATGTTTCTCTGTCGCTTTTGTGCCAGCGATTTACTTCAGTTCGTGTGTAGTCATCTACTTCATGGTGACGCAATACTTTCGCATGTACCTCCCCACTATCCGTTTTTAGGGATAGTGTGCCATGAGAGTACCTTCCCAACGCTTTTGTACGTTCCATCAGTTCTGAGTCGCTGTAGTACATGGTATAGCACGGCTCGGCTAGCAAGCCATCAAAGTGCTTGTCGAAGAAGCTGACGCGCGAGAGATAGTTAGCGCACTTTTCGGGCTCATCGAGAACAACTATCCCCTCCCCATCGGGCGCCTGTTTTTCCAGGAAGTCAATAATTCCTTTTGCCCAACCAGATACCACGAACTCCACGTCATCGTTCAGTAAAACAAAGAAGTCCATTTCTGGCGTGCATGTACGAGCATGTTGAAACAATGCGTTGACCCCACGAACATAGTAGTGCCTCGGGCGGAGCAATATTCTGGCAGCTTGCGGCGCTATATTTTCTATTGCTCGCCAATCAGGGTCATCGTCGAAAGCAACAGTTATACGATATGGTACGTCACATGTTGCCATGATGCTGTAAAGGCAACGTCGGAGTATTGTCCCCCGGTTACGCGATAAGATAAGAAAGTCAAGTGTATCAACCATTCAATCCCTCCAGATTGTTTTATAAAGCAACTGTTCCAAGAGAGCGCCAATGGATTTGGCCTACTACAGCAACGCCGGGACCGACATACTCGTGGGCGAGGCTGAACGACGAGGAGCCGAGACTGGTGGTGGCTATAGCGAAGCTAGCAGCGCTGGCTGTCCCTGAATTTGTTACATTCACAGTGACAGCGTTAGCAAGGTATGTTACGTTGAAGCTGACTTTCCTCTCGCCGTCGCCGCTACCTGTCGTAAAGACACCATGGTCCGCTACCCAGCGGGCGCCGTCGTTTGCGCCGAACGTGAGCAGCGCCGGGTTCTCCACGAGCATCGCTCCCTGCCCACCAACGTAGGAAGACTGCGCGCTGTTGAACCATATAAGGCGGCTCTCGTCGCTCACGATCATGCCGACGCCGTTCTTGGAAGGCTGGCTCACCTCAGAGCGGGGACCGAAGAACATACGCGCGCCACCGGGAGTGGTTGATGAGTTCAACGCTTGCCCAGCGCTGATCGTTGAGCTGCTCCAATCAAAGTGGCGCTCAATCCTCTCTTCAAAGGCAGCCTTCTGCGTGGAGACGGTTGAGGTGAGTTCCGTCAGTCTATCTCTGTTGCGCGGGCGGTCAACACTCCAGACTGTCATATTGTTGAAGTCCCCGAAGAGACCCAGCGGATCGTGACGTTTGTTGCAGCCTCTTGGATCGGGCGCATCTGTACACTGAAGCTCGTGGCACCAGCATTACGAACCACCGGCATGTAGTCGCTGTTGTCAGAGGTCACGAACACCTTTGGAGAAGCATCGTAGACAACCGCGTCGCTAGAGTTTAGGCCATTGCTGTTGTAGGTTATGACCGAATTGCCGTCCGGGGTTACTAGTAAGGAAGAGCCACTCTGGATAAGCATGGTATGCCCCGCCGGCACTTGGTCAGCGTGCTCCATGAGTTGCGGCCCGCCAGCAAAGGCGGCTCGGCCAGTAGTCGCAGCGAGACCAAGCGTGAAAAGCCTAGAGGTGTCACTGGCGAAGGCGAGCTTCCCAGTGCTGGAGGCGTTGCTCTCAAAGAGCGAGGCAATGTTCGTTTCGGTTGTGATGAAGGAGGGCGCTACGCCCGCGCGAAGCTGGCCACTCGCGCTCCACTCAAGGGATTCATCAAGGCCAGTAGTGAGCGTTCCCCAAAGGGCGCGAATCTCGCGTGCGCCACTGGCGACTGCACTGCCGTCGCTCGGTATGTTCTCATTCCACTGTAGTAGAGGACTCACAACGACACCGTGCCTTCGGAGCGGATGTTCATCACTGCTAGTGGGCCGCTGGCTGTGGGAGAGCCAATGAAACTGATATAGCTGGAGCAAGCAGAGGTAGTGACATTGTCCACGCCATAGATGATTTGGAATGAGCCTGCAAGGAAACCACCTACCGACACTTGGACGTTTGGTGGCGCGCCGAAGGTTCTGCCAAAGGGCGCGTTCGTGGCGAACGAGTTGTTAGCCGGTGTTCCACTGACCGAGAAGGTAACAGAGCTGTCGGAGGCCACCCAACGGGAGCCGAAAGGAGCGGCTGCTTCCGGTATCGGGCTGGCCTCGATAGCAAGAGAACCACCGATAACAAAGGAAGAGGTCGAGCCGCCATGGATGAGGGTTGGAGTCGCGACTGTCGTGCCCTTCCAGAAGATAGCGGTGACTTCGCCATCAAGAGAATCGAAGAGGGCGGTGTTAACGTCGTTAACACCAGGAACGCGGGCGCCTCCAGGGAGCATCTCTCCACTTGAGGCAGTCGAGGCACCCTGCGAGGCTGCCGAGCCTGGCCAGTAGAAACTCTCGCCGAGGCCGGTTGCGAACTCTGCTGTCAGCTCACGGATGTCGTCGTCAGCTAGGGAGGCGGCGCTGCTTTGGGAGAGGAGATCCCGCCATACGATGGTCGCCACTACTCAAACTCAGGGAATACAAGGAGGAAGAACATATCTTCGAGGGTGGAGGCCATTGTTTCGTTGGCGCGGCGAACTACCTTCTTCATCACTTTGGATTCCTGCGTGTTTCTCGCGAGGTCGCCCGCGATAGTGAAGAGTTCCCAGCCGGGGATGTGCATGAACTCGTGGAGTACATGCGTGGCGATAGCTTTTTCGGTTAGGAGAGAATCAATGTTGACGTTGACACTCCCGCGAAGGTACTCCGGCTCGAAGTTGCAGTAAGCCATGCTTCCCTTGTCGAAGCGGAAGGACGGCGTGAGCGTCATGCGGCCCGGCATGAGCTTCGCGATACGTTCCATGCATTTCGTTGCGTAGCGCTCGCGCTGTAGCCTAGTCACGCCGCCCCCACAAGCAACCGCTCGTTCTCGCGAGCCTTTTGGAGCGCTTCCATGTGGTCGGCGGGGCCAATGACCTTCTTGTCCACATGCTGGCAGACAGCATTTGTCTGCACTACGATTCTGAAGCCCATAGCTTTTGCTTTGTCACAGAAGTTGCTATCCTCCCCCACAGAGTGCATCCTTTGCGAGGCATGTGCTCCCCGCGTTGCCTTTGAGTTCTCGGCAGCGATCGTCACAGCCTTCTTCCACTTTGGATCACTCGCGAAGGGGTTTATACCGTCGTACTTCATGCGGAAGAAGTTGTCTACCTCCGCTAGGTTGTCGATCGGCTGCGACGCTGGCCGCACGCCGAACCAAGGGTAGGCCATCTTCTCGAAGACATGGCGCTTCACTAGGAGGCAAGCGGCGCCAGTACGGATGACCTCAACCGGCCCGATGTTCGCGTCGTGCGGCTCCCATGCTCCCGAGCCGCAGTCGATCGTCGGAAGGTAGGGCCAACCTCGGAGGTTGCAGTAACCACCGATGATGTCTGCCCACGGTAGTTCTGTAAAAGCAGCGGAGAACATGTGGTCAAGAAGGTTCGGCTCGAAAAGCATGTCGCCGTCGATGAACCATAGCCACTCGGCCTTTGACTTCAGTAGCTCCGTAGCGCACTCGTTACGGGTTTTATCGACGAGCAACCCCGAGACCCATTCCCAGCTTATGTTGTCAAGACCTATCTTTGTGGCGTGGATAGCCATGTTGACAAGGGAGCTAGCGGTTTCCACTTGGAGCGTCCCGTAGGTAGTGACGAATATCTTTCCCGCAGGTACCTTGGTTTCGCTAACTGGCTGTGTCGGCAATCTCGCTCACTTGATTAGAGGTCAGGCTGGTCGGGTCGATTATCCTTTTGCTTGCGGCCCCAAGAAATAGCTCTTGGTCGATTACAGGTGGGAGAGCCCAGGGCTTGGAATCAAAGAGGGTCACTCTGAAGATAAAGCTCTTGTTGGCTAGCTCCTTGCGGGGGTAATGGACGGGGAAGAAGACTTTTACGAGAGCGCTATCACCGGGGCTTAGGTTGTAAAGCTTCTCCTCGATCTCGGGAGGCAGTGGAAGCTGCCCAAGGCGTCCTCGCTGAAACTGCACGTCGGCAGAGATGTTGCTGATCTCAAGATTTTCCAGACGTAGAGAAACGAGGTCGCCTAACTTTGGCGGCCCCAACTGTACCCGTTCCAGCCGCTCCAATGCTTGTGGAATATCTTCATAGTCGTCCTGCGCGTAGGCGTGGTAGATGTCGGGCCAGGCGTCAGCGACTAATTCAAGATGTAGCGCATCGGCCCGGTGACAGAAATGACGGTCTTCTCCGTCAGACATGGGACCGGGGGGAAGAGTTCCAACACTGCCAAAATGGCAGCCTTTAGCGATGGCATGGCTCGGAATGAGGGTGCAGGCACCGAGGCCCCACACTCGCAGGCGCTGTCGAGCAACGAGGGCAGCGCGAAAGGACTGCGCGGTGTACCCTCGTCCATCCAGACAATAAGGATGTCGAAGCCATACCTGGGGTCCGGCATGTTGAATCTCTGCATCTTCGGCATTTCGCTTGCTCCAGAAGGTCCAGTAGACGCCACTGACGATCGGGCCACGGTAGTAGGTGCTGTCTAGAAGGAAGCGCTCTATGTCAGCGCTGTCAAGGAGCGACTGAAGGGTGAAAGGGTCACAGAGGACATCGGCATCGACGAGCCAGAGGAAGTCGTAGCCCTCGTTGAGGGCGTACTGGATGATGTCGTTCTTCAGCGTCCCGACCCTATGCCATGCTTGCGGGGTCCATGAGCGGGTGCGGCCTCCTTCGCCGTAGTCACCGCTCGGGCAGTCTGCTTCGTTCCAGACGACCGCACTTCCCGCCGCCTCTGCCGCCTTCTTGAAGCCCTGCACGAGCCTGCGGGTATCGTTTGCGAATGAGTCCTCACTCGCAAAGTTGAACACAAAAGAGAAGTCGATCGCGCAGTGAGTGCGGGTTTGTTGCCACAAAAGGCAACGTAAGAACGCTGAAACTACCGGAGGTGGCTTTCGGATGCCGCTGCCGACGAGGATCTTGACGACCTTCTCGGCGGGGAGCGGCTCTAGCGTTGGCTCTGGGTCTAGGATACTTGCTGCATGCGCATGCTCTTGCTGTGTGAGCATAAATAAGCAATCGCTTTCTCCAAAAGAGTTGTGTCGTCTTTAAAAAAGCCAAGACCCGTATTGCAGCCTTTACATAGTAATCCTCTAATGGTTCCATCTTTGTGGTCGTGGTCTACCCCTCCGATAGGATTACTAACACATATTGCACAGAGTCCATTTTGTTTAGCAGCCATCACTTGATATTCTTCGAGAGACATATCAAATGCGAGCTTCAGCCTAACAGCATACCTCTCCTCCGCGGTTAGTTTGTACCATTTTTCCTTTGAATAAGCTAGGCACTTGTCTCTATTCCGCCAATAATACGCGCGGCTCTCCGACCGCTGTTTCTTCATAAATTCAGGATTGTTGCTGTTGTGATTCTTGACAATTCGCCACTTGCGCTTGTATTCCCGATTGTATTTTCGTCTAGCTTCTCTCTGCTTGGGGGTTAGCTGTTTCACGCCTTTCAACTTAGTTGGAACTAATCCCGTTGTCAAGGGTCCCTAAACCTGCTGTCAAGGGGCCTGTGGCTTGTAGAGTACCCCTAAGCTGTAAGCCAGAATCAAAGCATTCTCTACGGTGGTTTGCTCCTTCTCTAGGCCCGCCATAAGCCATGTGATTACGGAGTCTTGGTGCAGGTCCTCAACCCACTTCTTCATTCTGAGACTCCGAGGTCGCAGTATTTTCGGGCTTTTTCGGCTCGATCTTCACCGTCAACGTAGCCGAGGTGTTGGACGGCGGCGAATCCTGGGGCGACTCCGATTTGCAGCGGATAGTTAGCTGGTATGTGCCCAGCATGTATTCCCCGTATCTTCCATACAGGGTCGAAATCGCGTCTAGGAGATCCTCGAAAGAGCCACGGCCTCGGATGGAGCCAAGCCTGCCAGAATCCATCCACCCTATGTCGATCACGCGCTTCCCAACAGTCAAGAAGGCGGAACGCCCAGGCGTTGATGTAGTCGGCTCGACAGAGTGTTCGGAAGTCATCGGGCGTTATTCCTGTGAGGAGGTGGTCACAATCTGCGACATAAATCCATCCTGAGCTTCCTGCCAGTTCGCTAGCTCGGCGCCAGAGTTCTGCTCTTGGAGTAGTTTCGTCATCGCCCCAGAAACCTCCATCAGAGACATCCCCTTTGGAATCCTTATGATCTTCCCCGGAAACAATGGCCCCATGCTCTTCACATATTCTTTGGGTGTCATCGGTACTGCCATCATCCACCACAACAATCTCGTCGCAGAACCGTGCAACGTCGGTGAGGACTTCTTCTAGGTAGCGGCCCTCTTCATTTCGAGCAAGCAGAGCGCCGACAATCTTCATCGCTGCAATCTATATTACGTGACAGCTATTGTCAATCTTTCTCAGTGTTGTCTATCGGAGCCGCTTCGTTCCATGTTATTGAGTATGCCGTTAGAAGTTCCTCATTGTATATTCGCTGTCCAAGCAAAGTCTACATCCTGTCCCGGATCTTGATTAGCATTAATCGTAAACTGCGTTGCTGTTGGGGTATCGACCCAAAACTGTAGCATCGACCCCCAAGCCTCAATCGGTGTAACAACAATATCCTGAATATCGGGTGTCAGTGCTAAACCATGTGTCACAACTATTGTAGTATTGCCGTTTACAAGAGTAGCTGTTCCATTAACCTCGGTTACAAAGCCAACATTTCGCTTGAAAGTATGCGCTGTGAGCGTACCATCCACAATGACTCCACCAATCGTAGTCTGCTCAAAGATGTTGTCAAAGACCTCACAACCTGTTGCAGCAGCGGTAACAAAGTGTAGGGAAGCTGCATCGGCGCTTCCTCGAACGACATTGCCCTTAATCAAGATGTCATTTGACCGAACTTCGATACCGACACTAACCGAATTGAGAATGACATTGTCTTGAATAACTAAATTGTCGCAACCAGCAGCTACATCATCCCTAATTCCAACTGTCATACCCTCAATAAGATTGTCCTTGATTACAATGTCATCAAAGGTTACACCACCAGTTGGCCTGAGTAGTATACCATATCCGTTGCCACCGGCAGTTCGTGAATGTATTAAATTATCCGTTATCAACACATGTTTACAAGCAAGTAGACCATCACTTGTTACTGCAATGCCACTACTTACTATGCCATCTATAACATTATGACTAACAAGAACATAGACACTTGCTTGTTCAACTGTAATTCCATTCTTTAGGTCAGTTGCACCACGAGTATTTATTACATTGCTTGTAATTACAAGATTCTGACATTGTTGATCTACCTTGATATGTGAAGCTCCTCCTGTTCCTTGATTAGCACCATCAACGATGTTATTGGTTATGATAACATTATCCACAAGAGCTGTTGCATTACCATTAACCAGTATAGCAGTAGCCTCGGGAATAAAAAGGTTATCGTGTATGAAAAGATTCTCAATAACAAGGTCGTTAGGCCCATCAGCTATAAGGATGCACTTTGAAGCGGCTACACTTCCACTAGGCTGAGTAAATTTATTTCCGGCAATCCTTACCCTAGAACAACTACGAAAGGATAGTATGGTGTTGTCCTCTGATTGAAGTGTAAGACCAAATACAGCTACATCAACAACTTCAACAAAGTCGATTGCCCCTGTTCCAGCGGCCAAACTCAAGGATGATGGAAATGCTATAACAGCCCCACCTTGACCTATGAATGTAATGGACGACTCAATAGTCAGTTGGCTGTTGCAAAGATACGAACTTGCAGAGAAAGGAAAATATACAATGCCATTAACAGCTTCCGCTGCATCTATTGCAGCTTGAATAGCCGCCGTGTCATCTGTGCTCCCGTCACCAGTCGCACCAAAGTCTGGATCTTTGACATTAAAGACAAGACCGCTTCGAGAGTTGAGCGCCTGCGGTGTCAGGGCGTCTTTATCGTTCCAAGGCATTACTTCATCTCCAGAATGGCGTCACGGAGTTCGCGGGTCGCGAGCGTTTGCTCTTTGATAGCCTCCCCAAGACGGTCGAACTCACGAATCTGGCCGTCACGGTCAAGGCCGTTTGCCTTCTTGCCGTTGCGCTTCGTGACTTGGTACTTGATGGTTTCTGTGAGCATGTAGGCAAGGCCAAGGAGACCGCCATCGGCTGCTTCGATCATGGGTTTGATATGATTGAACTGTAAGCGGAGAGGGCGCGATCAGTGTTGCTGCTCACGCACATGGGGAATTGGGAGGAGGCGCTCAAGATAAAGTCAACGTCGCCCTCGCGAGTGTCGGTGCTGAGCTGTGCCCAGCAGATCGAACTAGCTGAAGAAGTGTCGGTCCAAAGAGGGCTCATCTGTAAGTCCTCGGGAGCGAAACTCCCATGTCGTGGCGCTCACGCTGGCGAAGTGCGCGGTCGGGAACGGTTTGCAGCATGAATCGTACAAAGCGGTCACCGAAAGCGGCACCGCTGTTGAAGTCGCGCACGGCGTTATCGGCGAGGAGCTGGGTTGTCTTCAAGAAGACGGCCTCGCCGAAGCGAGTAGCGACTGAGAGACGATCGCTTTCGCTAACGAGTGTTCCTAGCTGGGCGCGGTAACGTATCTGGATGCTGTAGGCGCTGTCCGGCGAGGGGCGTAGCTCAAGGAAGTTGGCGTAGGGCATGTATTGCGTGGGGATGCCGAGCCGAGTAGCGTTAGAGTCACTGTCGATGTCGTCTGGGTTGATGAGCTGGAGAATATCTTGGCTGCCTGAGCTGCTGCTCAAGCGGATATTCAGCATCTCTTTGAAGTCGCTTGGAAGCGTTATGCGGTTCTCGCCAGAGGTCGTCGAAGAGACAGCGAGCTTCTCTTGGAGGTCGTGGGGCATCGCGTCCCATACGTTCTCCTGCGCAACATTCCCCCAGAAGCTGCCGTCCGAGAGCGAGATGTCTAGGCGGTTGCCGAGCGCCGCGGTAGCACGAGAAACAATCGTGCCCAGCGTCCAAGAGGTACTCACTTAGTTCACGCTCCGCGACACTTCATTCCACACTTGGTCGTTGAACATTGTTAACGTCAAGGTATCCGAGTCGGTCATGTCGTAGTCAGCACCACCCGCGAGGATGATCGGTGCTCCATCGGTGATCTTTATTGAGTGAGCGGCGAGAATAGTGATCGTCTGCCCAACAACACCGTCGTCAAAGTCTGTGATTGTTGTTACCCCGCCTGTGAGGAAGAGGTTACTGGCAGCAACGGTTGGCGTGCCGTCGTCAGCTAGAGTTGTAACCGTGCTTTGTGTTACGGTTCCAGAGACGGTGAGGTCACTTGCAACCGTCACACCACCAGAGGCCACCGTAAGTTCAGCCACTCCCCCGGTAATTATTTGGACGTTTTTGCTGGGTGAGTAAATGACGGTATTGTAGGCGGTTGATCCTGTGAAGAACCCTCCATTAGAAGAACTTTCGACGCCGAAGTACGCATCACCGCTTGTGTTAGCCAGTTCGATATATTGTTGACTGGTAGACGTTCCAACGCGTACAAGGACACCGCCGCTTGCGGTGGACGCAATCTGTCCACTGAGCGAGGCCGTAGTAGCCGTGAGCGCGCCCATGCCGACAGCACCCGAGAAGGTGGCGAGTGTGCTACTGTCCGACAACATAAGAACAAGAGTGCCGTTGCTGTAGAACCCGAGCGCATACCCTGTTGTGGCCCAGAAGGAAGCCTGTTTCACGCTGCTGCCGCCATCACCTAACCACCATGCTTGAGCATTGGCGGAGTCTCTGCCTCTTATAAAAGAAGCGTAGCCTACATCACCTAAAACATTATTGGTGTCCTTGAGAGTGATTATGGGGGCGGTATTTTCTACCGAGACATTTCCACACGTCGTTGTCCCGGCGGTGGTATCCAACGTCTCCCCACTCTCAAGCGTATGTATCTGCGCCCGAGTTTCTTTCTTCGTCGTCCCACCTTGGTTCACCGCGAACTCGTCGGTACTAGCGGGGGTTGCTACGGCGTCTAGCGCCGAGATTTTGGTGTTCGCCACGTCAAAAAACTCCTTGTATGTTAGCTAGCGTCCGTGCCTCGACCGACTGCGATAGTGGTCACAATAATGTCGAAAGCCCGCAGTATATCAGTGTCAACTCCTTGAATCCAATCATTACTATCCTCTAAGAGCAGAGAGTCGCCGCTCTCAAGTAGGATGAAATCGCCTGACTCCAGTAGGAGTACCGAATCTACGTCGGGCACTAGTCTCTCTCCGTATCAAGGTTAGGATCGTCACTCCGTACATGGCCGGCCTCTGCAATAACAGGTCTCACCCGATGCGGGAAGGCGCGAATGCCGCGGGCCGAAACGAGGTGTACCCATGCCGATGCCGAAGCCGCCGCCACAAACCCAAGGTCGTCAATGTCTGGGGTAATCATTCCAAACGGATTATTTGAGGCAAGGCGTATCTCTGAGTGTGATAGCTCCCGCTCCCACAAAGCAAAAAAGCTGTACTCAACTAAATCATTACCCCTATTTGCATGATGCCCCAACCCCCAATTTCCTGATCCAACGATACGGGTTACGGAGTTGCCGTGCGCGCCGACTAACGTACCATTTTGCCACACTTCCATTCCACGCGAGCCCACAACAAAAACCCAAACGTCATCGCCAAAGGTGAGTCCAGAAACGACTAGGCGGCTTACGCCCAGTACCACTACTCCAAAGTCCCAATAAACTTTCCCATCGGACCACGGAATAAGCGCTCCACACTGATTCGGGTCGCCGCTACCTACACCAAAAGCCCCAGCTTGGCGGTTGATTGCATCGGTTTTACGTTGCTGTATGAGAATAGTTGCTGCTGTTGTGGGCACTTCGGCATTTGGCAAAAAATCAATATCGTCTGCGGTCACGACAGGATTATTATAGACCAGTTGCTCCAAGACCCTACCACGTCTACCGTGCCGCCAAACAGTATTTGTTGTGTCAACTATCGTACCCTCCTTCGTGCGGTCTGCCAGATTCTGAGCAACTGCGCCCCCACCAAGCCAGATAGGAGCCAAGACAAGAAGGTCGTCCCATAGAGATTGATACCGGGGATCAATGAGGGACTGGCCCAACGGCATGATACGGTCGGGCTTGAAGATGTTCGACACTACTGAACCTCTTGTAGTATCTCGACCATGCTGATGTGCGTCTCTACAGCGTCAGAGTGAAACGCAGCGGCTGACTCATTCACCATGATGAGAATCCCATAGCGTTCGGGAGGCGAGTACCTTCCGATGACCGCCGTTTGAACCGCCGTCGTCGGATCATTCGTGATAATCGCCTTGCCGATGAAGTCGCACGCTGCCTTCAACTCGGCCAGTGTTCCGATTCCCGAGGGCGCGGCAGCGTCGGCACCATCAATGTTCATTGGGTTACCATCTGTCGCTGTTGCGTCGGGAGAGGGTGCCCAATAAAAGTCCACCGTTTCTCCAGTGGTTGGCGTTGCCGCAAACTCCATCGTGGCGATGAATGAGTAGACCTTGGCTCGTGTGGCACCGAGATCGACTTGGGCGGATTCTCTTCCAGCAGTATCGGCAAGGTTCGTGGTGTCGAGCTGTACGTCGGTGCTCCCGGCCTGTTCGAGAGAAGTCTTCGCCGCACCACCAACAAAGTCCGCAGCGTGATCTGCGAACGTGAACTGCGCGCCGGTCTTGGTCTTGATTTCGTTAGCCATTATTGATTAATCAGTGCTGAAGGAATCTGCCTTACTGCCTCGCGGACATCACGTAGTGTCACGAGGTTGTCTTCCCCCGTCTTCGCTGCGTTGACTTCGGTGACAAGTTCCCCGTTCGACCCTGCCGCTACCCTCGCGGCGTAGACTGGCTTCTCTAGCTCGGTTGTGAGGGGTCGGTCTTGCTCCTTGGGCACCTCTTGCGGGAGTTCTATCTCTTCTGGCTCTTCCTCCTTTGGTTCCCACTGGTAACCAAAGAGGAGCGCTGCAAGCGCAGCAGTATTGACGAGTGTAAATACAAGAAGAATTACGAGCATAATCAAGAAAAAAGCGCCGCCATAGAACACGACGGCGCAGGCCAAAGGTGGGAAAGCATTTACTACGTCCTCAATTGGAGCCTTGAGATAGACACCGACTCGTTAGAGTTGCGAAGACCGCGAAGCCAGCGAACACCGGGGTCGATCGTAAAGATCCCTGCGGACGCCATCGCGGTTATGTCGCTCCAATCGCCTTCAGCGATCGCAGCCCCGAAGCCATCAACGTTCGTGCCCTGGATCGTGTAGACCGAGGCCGCTGTGGTGTCGGTGGCCCAGGAGACCGTGAGGTTGTCGAAGTCCGCAACAAGGACCGAAGCAGTAGTGAACGTAGAGCTTTGAGCCGAAGAGCCGTCAAAGAGGACGACGTTCCGGCTTTGGAAGTTGGTCATGTAGGACTCCTAAGCGGGGTGCCGGAGCACCCCACTAGAATTACGCTTCAGAGACCGTGGAGGCGCCGAGGTAGTAAGTAGTGCTTCCACTTCTAATCGCCAGCGAAATGCCAGAGGCCGATTGGACGATCCGGAGCGCGTTTGCCCTCATTCCTGTATCGTCCGCGAACGTCGCGACCGAGAGGAAATCGCCATTGACTACCGTGCTAGTGATACAGCTCGAAAGGTTCAGCCCACCATCTGCGATAGTGAGTTCACCGTTCTCCATCTCAACCACGCTAGCGGCAGAGCGCCTAAAGCCAAGAGAGGCTTCCGACTCGAAGCCAAGGCCCGGCAGGGCTTCCGTGCCGTCAGCAACCAAAAGCTGGCTGATGCCAGTCATGGCAACTGTGCTAGCAGCGCTGCGATAGAAGCCGAGACTCGCCTCTGACTCGAAACCGAGTGAGGGGAGCGCCTCAGTGCCATCGGCAACACTGAATTGCCCAATACCAGTCATCGCGACGATGGAAGCCGCGCTTCTGTAGAAGCCTAAGCTAGCCTCGCTAGAAAAACCTAACGCAGGATCGGCTTCGGTCCCACTCGGGAGAAGGGTCTTTGCAGTGTTGGTGATAACACCCGTGACGGTAAGAGTGCCGCCAACAACAGTATCGCCCTGTGCGTGAAGCTCACCCCTTGTAGAGATGTCACTCCGCGCGTTGAGCGTGGCCTCAGACGCCGTCTCGGGAAGAAACGGCGTGTTGAGGTTGTCGGCGGAGCCGGGTTGCCCAAGATAGGCGCTATTCAGATTGTCGGGCATTCTATAGCTCCTTTCTTAGGTGGTTCCATCAGTTCCGTAAAATCCCACCCATCTTCCATGCCCGTGACTCCAGCCCTGTACGCGCTTCCGACCGCTGATTTCTCTGCGGTCATCGTCGCGCAACGAAGCTGTGCGCGGTTGAACGTCCCAGAACCAAATGGCGTCAGCATCGGCGGCCTTCAGGAACCAGGAGTTGGTATCGGTAAGGAACGGGGTCACAAGAAGCTGGAAATCACCCACGATAGCGTTGATCTCGTTGTTCGGCGTTCCCGGCTTGTTCGGGCTCTTGAGCAGCTCCATTGCGGTCAATTCATCGTTCGGGTGAACGATAAGAAGCTGCGGGATCGAGATAATGCGCTTCCCACGGTTGTCACGCCAGAGTTGGAACTGCTGGCGCCCATCGGCAAGCGAGGTCCACGAGAGGTTCGCGTCGGTCGAGGGTCGGTTACGTTGGACAGCGCCTCCGTCCAGCCGCGTGTGGCCGGTAGAGAAGAGCTGCAAACTGTCGTAACCCGTGGAAAGGAAGGAACCGCTGTTAGTCGTGCCGAAGCCACTGTTGAGGATCAAGTGTCCCCTGACCTCAAGGTCGTCGTCACCAGAGAGTTGCAAGTCCTGCTCTAGACCACGGATTTCGTCAAACTGGTCGTGGTCGAACATTTCTTGCGTGACGCTGTAGGAGAGCGCGCGCCGAATGTGCGTAAGCACAATCGTCTCGCCCGCCAACGGGTCGTCTTCGATGATCGTCTGCCCTTCGGGCTTCTCGGCGAAGTCGCCAAGGCCAGCACGCTCGAAAAGGGTTTCTTTTGCCTTTTTCGAGGTCTTGACCTTATCGTAGAACCGCATCGCGACACGCTCTTTCCGACGATAACTCTGGTCGTTGGAGATGTCTTCTAGAATGGGCTCTAAGAGTTCGGTAAATTGCTGTCTGAATACAGTCATTTGTCAGTACCCCCTTAATCCTGCAAACGCAGCGAAGCGTTCGAGCCAAAGGGATAAATAGCGTCCCGCAAGAACTGGCAGTGGACACTGGAGTCGGCGGAGTCGATTGCCGCACCAGAGGTGCCACGTTCTACGAGAACGACGCGAGCGGAGCTTTTCGAGTCGGTGTCAACACGGAAGAAGTTTCCAGACTTCTCGATGTCGAAGGCTTCACCGATTTCAAGGCCAGCGGCAGCTACGCCAGTCTGGACCTTGGTCGCGAAAACCGTTTGTTCAGTTGGGACCATAACAGGGCAGCGCGCAGCTAGCGGCCCACCGATCGAGTCGGCGGCGTTTGCCATTGCGATGCCATAAATTCCAGTGGAGCCGGAGTCTACCTCTTGAAGCGTGCGGGAGACATCCGCCATGACTACGGGGGTGCGGATGCGAAACGTCGCTACGCTGGAGACAACCGACCACCGAATGTTATATGGTCCCTCGACGTATGTAAAACCGTCAGGGTATGCCATAAAGTTCTCCTTGCGCTAGAGCGCAGAGAGTGGGTAAGAAGTGCCGCTAGAGCGGCGTGAGCAGCGGACGTTGTCGCTTAGAGAGGTACTTCGCGCGATTGCTCGCGTGTCGAGATTAGACCACCGGAACTTTCTCCAGCGTCTATTTGGGACCGCACGAGGTTGTCGTGCCGTTGTTTGATTCCTGCGGCGATACTTGCAGGGACCGCCATGAGTTGGAGGTCGCCCGCAACTACTGTGCCGTCAGGGGCTCTTTCGGCAGCGGGAGTCTCTGTGATGTCGATACCGAAGTCGTTCTCTTTGGGATTGCCTTCGGCGTCAACGAGATCGTCCCACGCTAAGGTACGATAGCCCTGTGCGCGAAACTCTGCGGAACGCTTCCCTTGGCCTGTGTGACGGACGAAATGGAAGCGGTGGGAGACGGGTTCGCCCTTCTCGCCGTTCCGCTGGGCCATCTCGAAAGCTATACGCTTGTCGCTATAGCCCTTTATGTGAAGCATCGAGGTCGTCGGGTCTGTGACGATCTCTTCTGGAACCTCGCCAAAGATACTGGCAGGGGCCGCTGTTATAAGCTGTTTCTTCGCTTTCATGTGTTGGCCTCCGCTTGGACGGCGTCACCCTTTTTGAGTAGTTTGAGGTATTTCTGCTTTGCTACTGCGAGGGTGTCGTCGGGGTATTGCTTGCGGAGGAACTCAACCTGTCCTTCGAGGGTGGTGTTGTCGGCTAGGTGCTTCCAGCGTTCGCCTAGATTATCGCTACTGAAATCTAACACCTGAGACGGCTCTGCGCTAGTGCTGCCGTCTCCGCTGCGGATTGTTCCCGCGGCTGTTCTGCGCTCGATTTCGTCAGCGACCGCTCGATCGAGGGCTTCCTGAGAGATTTCGGTGGCGTGGTTGCCCTTTACGAGCTTGACCGCCTCTGAGTACATCTGGAAGTTGCGTCGCTCGATGGGGATCGCCGACATCTGCATGTCGATCTCTGGACCCCATTTGGCGAAGGCATCACTGTTTGTTTGGACAGCCAAGGCTCGGGCCGTTTGGGCGTTGTCTTGGTAGATACCTGCGAGCTGCGGTGCGAGAACATCCTTCTGGACCCCAGCGATTCTGGCGTTGAAGTGGGCCTCCGAGGCTGCCGTGGGGTCAGAAAGCCAAGCGTCGGCGTCGGGGATGGCAGCGTTCACTGGCGGCGCCGGAGCGAGGGGAACGCCGGGCTGATGTGGCACGGGGGCAGCATTTGCGTCAGGTACCTCCTTCCCTTGAACCATAATGTTATACATCTGGTCCGTGAGGGTATTCAGCTCCTCCTTCGTCTTGAACTTCTTCCACGCGGCGACGTTGTCTTCGGCACTGTAGACATAGCCTGGGTCGATGCTAGTGGTTGTTGTCGCTACCCCTGGGTCCCCAGAAGTGGGGGTTTCCGAGGTGGCGCTGTTCGACTGGGCCTGATCGTTGTCCGGCACGGTCTTTCTTCTCCTTGCGAATGTTGGCAATCCGATCGGATTGCTTCAAAATAGTGGGAATGAGCGTCAGGGCTTCGTTGAGCCCCAAAATCCTCCCGCGAATGAAATCATGCTGTTCCGCCCCCGCTTGTACGAGAGCGTCCCTGCGAGCCCGCCCGAGAACGGCGAGGAACTCGGTGTAGAGCTTAAAATCTGAGTCCTCCTGAAGCCGCCTCAGCGCCTCCAGATGCTCCCCCGGCAGCTCCACCAAGGGGTTGTATATTTCCACCTCCGGCGAGCTGCTGGTTAGCTTTGAGGAGAGTTTGAATGTTAGGGACGATCTCCTCTGGGTTGCGAACATCAAACTGTTCCAAAGTGCGGAGCAGAAGTTCTGTGCCACCCGCAAAAAGTTTCTGAGCCACTTCACCGACGAGTCCTCCTCCTTGGATGAGGCCAGCGAGTTGAATGAACTGCTCGCCCATTTGAGAGCCTAGTTGAAGGAGAGCGAGGTTGCTCTGCTTCTGGAGTTCCTTGTTGCTGAGACCGCTTGTGGCGGTGAGCTGGACGCCGATGCCATTTTGGATCGGCTCGGCGGGTAGGCCGGGGCCTCCTTGGCCAGTGATTGCGCGGACGGCTTCTTGGCCTTCGGGCTCGCCGAGCACTTGCTGCGCCGTTGCGAGATAGGCTTGCGCGAAGGGATTGTTGGTGAAGTTGCGGGTTTGGAATTGGAGGTTTTGCAGCACCCGCAGGCCGACCTCACTCAAGCCACCTTGGCGGAGGTCTTTGATCGACATGTCAAAGCGGGTGTTGCCCTCTTGGAGGAGGGACTGCACAGTTGTTGCTGGCGTCCGCGAGGGGAGCGCCGATATGTTGGCCTGCTGGAGGTCGTTGAGGCCGGTTCGTGCGCGAGCCTCCCCCTTCAGAAAACCCATCATCTGCATGATGTCGAAGTTACCCGGCGCGATCATGTGGAGCGCTTGGATGTCGTCCTTCGGGTTCATGAGAGACCAAATCTTACCGGGGAAGATCGGCTCGTCGGGTAGAATGTTCGCGCCCTCTTTGACTGCGAACATCGGAGCGTTAGAGAGAAGGAGCTTGTCGATGTCGTAGTTGAGGACGTTCGAGATTACCTCTTGCCATACTTCTGTTTGCTCGCCAACGCCGATGCCAAGGAAGCCGTCACCGCGAAGGTAGCGGATAACGCTGTATGGCCTGCCACCGGGGAGCCAGTTGTAGATCGCCCGAAGGATTGTTGCTGTCGGTTTATGGTAAGTGACGATAATGTCTTCTTCGATACCATCGCCGGTTGTGTCGAAGCGAAGATGCATCTCCCACAACTCTATCTCGCGCGACTCGAAGAAGGCGCCGCTCAAGTCGTCGCCGACACGATCGTTGATGTTCCGCTGGCTTTCCTCTTCGGTGAGGGAGTTCTCGACAAAGCGTGTTACCGTCGCAACAGCTTCGGGGATAAAGTTCGGTAGGAAGGGCTCTTGACCTCGGGCCATTGCGCGAAGCGCTGGCGGGCGGATACGTAGTCTCTCTGCTGCCCAGAGAGCGCCATGCTGTACGTCGGGGTCGATCTCGCGTGCTTCAGGAGGCACAAGGAGATTGACGATATTGACATGGTCTACGAAGGGGACATTTATCATCTGAGTGCGACGCACACGGTTGAGCTGCTCGTCGTAGCCCCAAGTGCGGCGCTGCTCAAACTTCCACCCAGTCTTGTAGACGGCTGTCCCCAACTTTACCATGTCTTGGAACGCCCGCATGTTGACATCCCACATGTGAAGCTGGTTAACGTCGAGCCACTGTGTGAAGTCTTGGAGCGGCTTCGCGGCGTTTACCCACTTCTCGGAGAGCGCGCGCATCGTCCAGACATTTTCCGCACCGTGGATGTTCGCCATGTAGCGAGCCATTATCGGATCTACGTTGTCGGCGGTAACAGGGACGGTGACGCTGGAGCTGCCCTCAAAGGGGAAGTGTGAGACGGCGTTCTCCTGCTGCGCGCGATACTGCACGAGGTAGTCGCGCCACTTCTTCTCGACTGTCGTGCGCGCGCCTAGAGCACGGTCGATCTCAAAGCTAGCGAATTGCTTTAGGAAGTCGCGGCGGCCTTTGCCCCAGCGGACGGTGTCGGCCATCCCTAACTTCCCACCCGCCTACGCCTACGGGCCTGCTCTGCTTCTTGTGCCGCAACGTTCCTCTCGGCACGCCTTACCTGTGTTCTCAGCAAGCGAAGCCCAGAGCCGGTTACCCCACCCTCTATGCCCAGCTTCAGAATCTTGCGCTTCTCACGCAACTCAATACGGCGTGTCTTCAGCCCCCGTGTGGTCTCAGAAGCCTTCCTTCGAGCAGCCATTCTGCGCCGTGCAGCAGCAACTTCTTCCTGCGTCTGTCGTTTTGCCATTATCTCTTCCTTTTGTGTCCCGAATTGTGAGAAGACTTCTTGCGTCTCACTGGAGCGCCACCGGCCCTGGCGCCAAAGAAACCGCGTTGGGCCTTCGTCAATTTCCTGCCGCGTACCTCTCCCTCACGAAGTATCGTCTTTGCCTTCTTTTTTGTGAGCTTCTTTGCCATTATACTTCGCTCTCAAGCCTAGATTTATAAGTCGCGTAGCCAGCAATAAATGCGATGCTTTCGTCACTATCCAAGAACATTTCGTGCTTTGCGGCTGCCGCTTTTACAGCCTGTTTCGCTGCCTCCAGTACCGAACCTCCCTCTTTTCTCACCACCTGAGAAACACGAATGCCATCTATCTCCACGAATAAGGTTATTCGTGGAGTATGCCTATCTCCATCAGCCTCTTCGTCCTCAACACCTCTCCTTGAGAGGCCCAGATATACCCACTTAGGCGGGTTATCCTTTGTCTCCCCTATTTCCTGAGTTACCGTTTTCATGCTCTTTGCAATCCTCTCCGCCTAAAGTAAGCGCCTAGCTGGCGCTGTGACCTCTCCTTCGCGCTCCCGCCATGCTCGCCAGAGAAGGCAGGCTTTGGGACTACTTCCATTGCGTAGGCGAGAGCATCGAGAACGTCGGCTCTCCGGCTCCCCGGACGCCAGTGCCGGTACTCATCGTCGATAAGCACGCTTTGGCCATGTCCGACATAGAGTTCTCCTTGCTTAAAAGGAATGAGGAGAGTCTCGATCCGGGCATCTTTCCGCCTGCCTCCTGGAGTCACCTTTTCGAGCGACACCGGAATACCGCGCTTGCTGGCTTCACGCTGGAGCCACTGCAAGTAGGCGAGTTGCTGCCCCGCTAGTTCGACGTAGGCAACTCTCACGCCCCAACGCTGAATGATATTGAGATAGTCTTCAAGGTTGTCTTCGGGGTCTTGCCGCTTCGCAGTCGCCTCAAGCACAAGATGCTTGCCCGTTTCCATGTCCGTTCCGGTTACGACGCAAGCAGCCCTGCTAGAGTCACCGCTCGTCGAAAAGGCAGGGTCGGTGACGGCACGCTTTATCAGCTCGTCAACCTTGACATAGTGGTTCCTGCCGTCTTCCAGCTTATAGGTTATCGTGTCGGCTTTTTCGTTCGTGAAGCGCCAGTAGCGGAGCCAGTCGTCGCTGAAAGTCCTTATGGCAGCGTCACTTGGATTATTTTGGAGGTTGCACGCCGCCAGCTCAGGGTCGGCGAAGCGCATTTCCTCTACGGCCTCGATCGGCCATATCTTGGGGAAGGTCTCTATGCCATTCTCAATGGCGGCCATCTTTAGAACGGCGATCTTTCCTTGCCGCGTCACTTCACGATGCACAGTCTTTCCGTTGGAGAGCCTCACTCTCAGACGGAAGCGCTTAACAGGCTGCCCAAGGCCAAACGATTCCTCGATATGCTCATAGCTATCTCCCATCCACCAACGTGTTCCCATAAAGCCACGAAAGGGGAAGCCGGGGAAGTTGCCTGCGTTCGACAGCAGCGGCTTGCTCTGGTTCACCCAGCGGTTCGCGCGCTCCATGAGGCTCCAATTCCCCGCCCGTGCAGACTCCATCGCCTCTTTCGAGATAATGTCGTCTCCGATAATTACATCGAAGTGCGTCCCAGTCTTCGTCCCTCCAACACCAGTACAGTCGAACGTTGCTTCGGGTCGGCCAGTGGTCCGGTGGAGGGTGGCGCGGGTAGACGACCACTCGACCTTGTTGAAGTCAGGAGGGATGACTTCAGGAAAGAGAGCCCGAAGCAACGCATTGCTCTGGAAGTGAAATTCTATGGACTTGACGAAGTTCTTGGCGATCTCCTCTTTCTCGTTCGCTATAAGGATCGCGATGTTAGGGTGCTTGCAGGCCCACCAAATGCTGCGCCCAACAGTGCCACACGTACTTTTCCCCGTCTCACGCGGCCACATGCAGAGTTGCACGGGGGCAGTGTCGATCTCTGGAATCCCGGTCGTTCGCTGCATGAAGAGATGCGAGATAATGTGCGTCTCTTCCTCTAGCGCGAAAACATCAGCAAAGCCAAGAATGACAGCGTTGAAGAAGTAAAGGCTGTTCTCTGCCCTTGAGCGAAGCTCCCGCCAAGTGTCGTCCCCTTGAGTAAAGGAGAGCGACTTCGCGGCGTCAATGAGTTTCGCTGGCGCTGTCATCTTCTATCACTTCATAGTCAACCTCGACCGTGCTTGCTGGCGCTGTCAGTGCATCCGCCTGTTGAACCGTGAGGTTTACTTGAATAGCAGTTTGCGGGCCGTCTGCGTGCTTAGGCAAGGCACGGTCGAGCATGGGGAGAGCGATAGTGGCGGCAGCCTTGTAGTCGCCGTACTTTCGTGCTTGGTGCAGGCTCCAGATATGAGCGTCGGCGTACTGTGGAGCGTGCTCGACGAGCATTCTTCGTGCCTTCCTCATACCTTCGGTTTTCAGGTCAGCGAAGTAGCGCTTCCACGTCTTGCGAAGCCGGGCTCTCTTGAGATCCTGCTCTGTGATATAGCCGTCGTCGTTGAGGACTCCAGCTTCGCGCGCAAGCTCGGTCGCCGACGCGATCTGCACGTCGATCGAAGGACGGGTTTGCAGGCGCACGAGCCACTCGGCGTAAAGCAGTTCCCACGGCAAAAGCTCCCCCGATTCCGTGAGGGAGCGGCCCTGCTTGACAAGAGACTTGCTGCGCTTCACTGCCATGAAATATACTGAGTGAGCGCTCACTTGGCAAGGTTTGACAGTGGCGGAGAGGGCGGTTAGGTTTAGAGACCCAGGGTTCCAAATCCCTCCGCGGGAGGGGGAAAAAGATCCGAGGTTCGCGGGCTGGCCACCCTGCCCTGAACTAGACCTTGCTCGGGCTGAACGTCTAGATCCCGCATGCCCCGCCACAAGACGGGGCATTCTCCCCCTCCTCCATGTTCCGTCCATGTAACATATAGGGTACTATTCGCTGATATAGCATCAAAAGTACCCTTTACAGCACACCTACCTTGTTGTAATGCTTCGCTTTCGCTACATTCCCTGCCTATGTCTTATCTTCCGGCAGACAAACGCACCTTCTCTCTCGTCCCCGCGACCGATTACACAAGCCAACAAGAAACGAGCCCGTGGCTGATCCGCCCTTTCCTCCGTGTCGGCTCCTCCATGATGATCTATGGCCGCCAAGGGACCGGGAAGTCGCGCCTCTCTTGGCAACTTGCTTATGCCTTCGCAAGCGGCTCCCCCTGGCTAGGCTTCCAGATCGAGCGCCCCGGCCCGGTCATCTTCCTCGAAGTTGATATGCCCGAGTCGGATCTTCAGCAAATGATCGACAACGCCGCAGCTTATGGTATCAACCACCCAGAAATCCACCTTATCCACCCGAAAACGCCTGTGGGCGACTATTTTGACAGCTTCGATGTCCTGAAGCACTCCGATCGAGTGTCGCTAGCATCGTTCATTCACGACATAAAGCCTGTTTTGCTCGTCATAGACACGGGAAATGATGTCTTCCGCACCCGTCCAGGCGATGTCAACGACCAAGTTCGGCACGTCCTCCGCACCCTACGGAGCATGATGCAAGGGTATGGCGCCCTTGTGTACCTCAACCACGAGAGGAAGAAGCCCCAGACATACTCTAAATCGAGCGAGGATGACTCAGGAAGCGATAAAGACGTGTTCATGGGGGCACAGGCTTGGGAAGGGGTCGCGACGACCTCTCTGAGGCTTAAGAACGTGGACGAGAGCACCCAGAGCAAACATAAGACGCTGCTTTTCAAGAAGCACAGGCTCGGCCCGCCCGGTTTTGAGCAGCTTTCTCTCGAAATGACGAAGCCGTATGGCTTCTTTGAAGCTAAACTCACAATCCCGCAGGCGCTCATGCTTTGGCAAGGGGACACTTTTGCTGGCCCACACTCTTATAAAGAGGTCTTTACCGATGTTGCCGCTCAAGTTGGGGCGACGGAAGGGGCAGTCAAAAAGGCATTCCAGCGCCAACGGGAGAGCGGCGTGGAGCACCCGTGGCTATCACAGCTTGAAGGGGACAAAGCGTAAAAGGGACATCTTCTATATATATAAGATGTGTCCCTTTGGGGGTGTCCCCTACTTAAACCGTTTGAGGACAACAAGTTACCGGGGGACATTTGGATCGAAACTGGAAGTATGTCCCCCGCTTTTCTAGAAAGGGTGTCCCTTACGGAAAGCCGAAGAGAAACCGAAGATTTCACCACTTTTGGAGCTAAAATGTGCATAGACATTTGCGAATCGGTTCGGGCGGACATTGAACAGCGGGCAAAAATAGGAGAACGGAAATATGGGGAGCGATTACGCCCATATAATGGCCGCTCCGCTTTGCTAGATGCTTATGAGGAGGCACTAGATTTGGCGATGTACCTAAAACAGGCTCTTGTTGAGCAAGAAGAAGGCTAAAGATGTGCAGTAACGCGCGGGATCATTGTTGGAGTAGTTGGACGACGGAAGAGTATGAAGTTGACAAAGGGGTCTTTATATGGTATCTAAAGAGATACTGCTATCTTTGTCCTTTGAAGGAGTGGGTATGAAGACTAGAAAAGACGCAGACTTCGCTTTTACGTGGTATTCGCGGTCTTTGGTAGAGATACAAAGTGATGCACGGAGAATAGCCGAGCTTGGGTTCTTCGGGAGGACCGAGAAAGAGTTCTGTTTGGCCTCTATCAATCGCAATGTTGAATCTATCCGTAAGTTCTTGCTAGGAGAGCTTTTCCGCGATGTCGAATGAGCGCTAGAGTCGTCTTCGTCTGGGGCTGTCGTCCCGAAGCAATCAAAATCTATTGCGTGGTAGAAGAACTACGCGCTCTCGGCGTTGAGCCCAAGATTATCGCCACCGGCCAGCATACTTCCCTCCTAGAGGGGACACCAGCAGAGACGGTGCTCAAAGATAGCCACAGTCTCGGGATGCCCTCGGAGGGGAATATCTTCGGCTGGGTACACCATGTCGCGGAAGTGCTGCGGGGAGAACACCTTACGGCGGGCGACCACGTTGTAGTGCAGGGCGACACTATGAGCGCCTGTGCGGGTGCCGCTGCTGCTTCGGGCGGCTGCGTTCTTCACCATATAGAGGCTGGGGTTCGCTCTTTTGCTAGCGAACCTTGGCCGGAGGAGGACATAAGGAAGGCGATCTCGGGGATGGCGGACTTTCACTACTGTGCGACGGTGAAGAATGGACTCAACTTGCAGAAAGAGGGGGTCTTTGAGAATATCCATATCACCGGGAACCCAGTGGTTACGTCACTCCTTGAGCTTGGGATCACGCCCTGCGCTGTCAGCGAGCCTCCGACGATCCTTGTAACCCTGCATCGAAGGGAGTTGCGGGAGTCACCGGAGTTCCCAGCGATCGTTGACAGCCTTTTTCGCTCGATGAAGAACCGCCCTGCACTGAAGTTCCTCTGGCCGGTGCATCCGGCGATGAATGACATAATTATGCGCGCGGAGAAACCCGATAACCTCGACCTCGTAGGGCCGCTCAGCTACGTCGATTTCGTTGTGCGGCTCTCGACGGCCCTCGGCCTTCTCACAGACAGCGGCGGAGCGGTTGAGGAAGCAGCAACCCTTGGGGTGCCAACGGTTGTGTTTCGCCGCTACAGCGACCGCCCGGAGGCGGAAGAAGCCAAGATCGCTGTGAGGATCACTCCGACGCGCACTTCTTCCGCTACAGCGCTCTATACTCTCGTGGAGGAACAGTTCAAGCGTGAGCCGCACAATATCTATGGCGATCGCAAGAGTGCTTTTCGTATTGCTTCTCATATTAAGAAGGCCCTTTCATGACTAAAAGTTTAGTCAAATGACTAATGCTCGCCGTCCTCGCGCTCTTCGTTCTGCTCCTAGCGGCAGTAAAAAGGCGCTACTGACGTTCAGCGAGAAGGAGTTGAAGGCGGTGCTGCTTGAAGAGTATGATTGGCAAGGGCCGATGGTGAGGGATCTTTTGAATAGGCTTCAACGAAGGAAAGAGGTGGGGAAATGAAGGTAAGATTATTATCAGAAGAACAACCTGACGTTGTTATTACTATCTCGTGGAAAGAAGCAGCAATACTGCGGACCATATCTGACGAGGTCAGTGGTTTAGGGCCTGGACGTGTTTTCATGAATGAGGTAGGCATGACGCTGAACAATGTGGGAGTGCCCTTAGACAACTCTACAGAGTTTAGTGGTTGCTTCAAATGATCGACTTCACCCTCCTCCGCCACTTCGCCAAGAGCGAGTTCGATCACCCCAGGGAGCTACAGCCAGCCTTCCTGCGCCTCCTCGACAACATCCGTGACATCGCGGACATTCCTTTCCATATCACGAGCGACTACCGTACTCCCGACGAGAATAAGAGAGTCGGCGGCTCTTCGACCTCCTTGCATATGCAAGGAGCGGCAGTTGACTTCGTGATTTTTCCGTGGAGCGCGACCGAGTTGTGGAAAGTTGTTCGCGCCGTAGCCCTTGTGGAGGCGGCTTACGGCGTTACATTTGAGTTGAAGCTGGGCCACGGTCCGAGTAATAGGCATATTCATCTTGGGCTCCAGAAGAGCGGCGCTGGGGAGCTTATTCTTGTTTTTGAGGGGGCATCATGAACGCAACGAAGATAGACACACAGGAAGGCAGAGAAGGACAAGTAAGTATTGCAGGAATCCCGATGCGGGACTCCATTAAGATGGCACTTGACGAGCTGGGTGTGCCCCAGCCAGGTTACCCTGCGTCAGTGGTGAATGCTATTGAGACTCTTCGCGCCGCCCTGGAGGGCTGAAAAATGAAAAAACTAACACTTCTATTACTTCTGCTCGCTGTCGGCTGCGCGATCTCCCCTTATCGGCAGAGCACGGTTGATACGGCGGAGTCGCTCCGTGACCAAAGCACGGCGCTCATGGCGAAAGCGATTGAGCCTTTCGCAGACCATAGTGACAGTGTTGCTGCTCTTCGAGAGCGGCTCCTTGGCGCTTTGCGTTCTGAAAACGCGAGAGCAGAGAACAGTGAGAGCATCGCGCAGTGGGGTTTGCTCGTTAACCCGCAAGGGGCGCTCCTTGGCGGCTTTCTTACTCGCTGGGAGCAGCGAGGGACGCTAGGGCAGCTTTTTGTCAACGCCAAACGTACTCAAGTTGTGACGGCGTTCAACATTATCATTGAGACTGAGAGGGCGAAGCGATGAACTTTGACATAGAAGACGCAATTGACGACCTACTTACGGACCTTGAGATCGAGATTGACGATCTTTTGATTTCTACGCGCAGTAAGTTGCTCGACTGGGCAGCGGCAGTAGCTCGCGGCAAAATGTCTCTAGACGAGTTCAAAGAACTTCTCGAAGGCGAAAAGGCACTCTTGGAGATGACAGTGCTTCAGAAGAAGGTGGAAACGAAGGTGCTGCTGAATACGCTGAAAGGCAACTTGATCGACACCTTGATCGAGGTTGTGAAAGGGGAAATGGAAAAATGACATGGAAACACACTGGTGGTGGTTGCTGCCTTAAATGTGACGACAGTTACCCATGCGACGATGACTTTGAGAACACGGAGACGGGTGAGCGCATGAGGTTCTACTCGACAATGGAGGCGCACTTCGCTATGCCGCGCACGGTTGAAACGCTAGTTGAAGTACGGGACCTGGAGGGAGTAAACGATCGGGTACGTATCATGGGCAAGGCGCTCACCCCGACTGAGGTTGTGAAGAAGGCGCTGTAATGCAGTATGGCAAGAACGCCACGAGGCGGGCTGAACAGGAATTTCGTGAGTGGGGAGAAATGAGCCGACTATGGCCTTCGCTGAAGCCAGAGGACTGCTGGCACAGTTGGGAAATAATGACTGTAGACCATTTTGGCACCACATTGAAGACTGGTGACGATGGTGAGCTACATCCTGTACTTGACATGGCTAAGTTCGAGCATTGCATAACTTGTGGTGCTTCCCAAACTCGCCGCTATTGCGTCCCGAAATGAGCCTTCGCCCTTCCCTTTTCAACTTATGGCCTTCGCCGTGGCCGGAGGACTGTAAGCACGCTTGGAGTGTGACTGGCGGCTGTTGGCCCACAGGTTTCTACCATTGTAATCTGTGCGGCACTGACCTGTGGAAGACGTGGCACGAACCTTTCCCAAAGACGCCGAACCCGCCCCGAAAAACTCTTGCAAGGAAATAGAACATGATTTCGTACCACGAGCGACACAAATGGCGCAAGAACCCCACCGACGTGTCAATGGACGTGATCTCGATGACGATAGAGATGACAACCTCTGGCTTTGAGGAGCTATTAAGCCAACTCCCGCCAGCGAAAGACATTATCCATGTACGGCCTCTTTATAACCTGAAGAAAGCAATACAATGCTCCATAGAAGACAGAGAGCATAGCCTTGACACTATCACTATTGAGGCTGTGGAGGAGTTAGCCAAAGAAATCTCGCATCTCTTCCCCTACGTGCCCCGGCATAAATTGGAGGAGCGAGCATAGCTGGGTGCCGCTGAGACCACCCCGAATTTCCCGTGCCGCTCCCGCAAAATTTTAGCGCATAAAAACCGCCCGCTGGAGTCCCTTTCGCCACTTTGCGCCACAAAGTCGCCTCCCCCGTAACTACTTTCATAGTAACAACTTAGAAAACGTTAAACGTAACGAAGAGGGGGTATACTACTCTCTTTCGGCAATTCCCAAGGGGGGCACGCCGGGTCAAAAGGGACACTGTCAAGAC
>SDBT01000628.1_pt1 | contig 56546 bp, 70 predicted proteins | sample 2277101 | NCBI WGS metagenome assembly SDBT01 (sample SAMN10404973, study PRJNA504765) | marine sediment metagenome | isolation source: marine sediment core GS10_PC15, 103 cmbsf | place: Arctic Ocean: Southern Knipovich Ridge | collected 2010 | reverse complement strand
CATACCATCACTCTATTGCTATAATACTTTTTCCAGCACTTTCTAATTGTATGTCTGCTTTTATTTTTTTCTTTATACCCTTCTCAACAACTAGCGCTTTACGGGCATTTGTTACAGCCTTTATGGCTGCTTTCTCATTTTTGGCTAATCCTTTAACAGTTTCAATTAAATTAGGAATCAAATCAGCCCGTCTCTTTAACTGAACATTAATCTGTGACAAAGAATTATCAATTCTATTCCCCAAGACTGCAAATCGATTATAATATATAAAAAATATAAATCCGATTAATACAATTACTATAATTAATATCCATGACCATACCATATTAAGAGAAGGAAATCTTGATTTATAAATTTAGTGCCAATCTTAATAAAAACATAACTAATAAATTCTAAAACTTTTTAAATCTATTTTCCAATTAATAATCATGGTGAAAATAAATAAAGAGACCTGCATTGGATGTGGGGCATGTGTTTCAATTTGCCCGGAAGTTTTTGAAATGGGTGATGACGGAAAAGCAAAAGTCAAGGCTCAAAAAAATATTCCTTGTGTAAAAAAGGCGATTGATGGCTGTCCTGTTAATGCAATAAGTAGGTAAAATAATCAACAAAAAACTTTATTAACTTATTCAATTTCTATTTGACATGATTGAAAAAAAAGAGAAGACACTTCAAAATGAAAAATTAGATTTCATAAAGTGGTTCTCTGAATTAAATAAAAATTCTGGGAATATTGTTGGGGGAAAAGGGGCAAATCTTTCAGAAATTTATAATTTAAAAATTCCTGTGCCTCAAGGATTTGTTGTCACAGCCCAAGCTTATGACTATTTTATAGAAAAAGCAGGATTAAAGGAAAAAATAAAAGAACTTCTTAAAAAAATAGATTATGAAAATACAAAACAATTAGAAGAAATTACAAAAGAAATAAGAACTCTCATTAATGATTCAAAATTTCCAAAAGAAATGGAAGAAGATATTTTAGAAGCTTATGAAAATTTAGATGTTAAAGAAATTGATATTAAAGAAAAAACAGCACATGATATTCTTAAAAGTTCTTCTGAACCAATTTTTGTAGCTGTTAGAAGTTCAGCAACAACAGAAGACTTAGCAGAAGCCAGTTTTGCAGGACAACAAGATAGCTTTCTTAATGTTAAAGGAAAAAGTGACCTCTTAAAAAACATAAAAAAATGTTTTGGGTCTTTATTTACTGCAAGAGCAACATATTATAGAAACAAAAAAGGATTTAAGCATGAACAGGCAAGTTTAGCAGTAATAATCCAAAAGATGGTTGACTCTGACAAATCAGGAGTTATTTTCACAAAAGACCCTTCACATAAAAATGATGATATAATGATTGAAGCTGTTTGGGGATTGGGTGAAGGAATTGTTTCTGGAAAGATAACCCCAGACCAGTATATAATATCAAAAGAATTGAATATTTTAAAGAAAAATATATCTGACAAAAAAATTGCAATAACAAGAGATTCTGGAGGAAACAAAGAAATAGTCAGATTAAGAGAAGAAAAATCCAAACATCAAGTTCTAAAAGAGTATGAAATAAAAAAACTTACAGAACTTGGAATAAAATTAGAAGAACATTATCAAAAACCTCAAGATATAGAATTTGCTATTGAAGGGGAAGAAATTTATATTGTCCAAACAAGACCAATCACAACACTTGAAAAAAAGATTGAAAGATCAAAAGAACTTCATGGAGAAGTTATATTAGAAGGACTTGCTGCCTCTCCAGGAATTGGTGTTGGAAAAATAAAAATCATAGAACAATTAAAAGATTTATATAAGATTAATCAAGGAGATGTTTTAGTTACAAAAATGACAAATCCTGATATGGTTGTCACTATGCAAAAATGTGCTGCGATAGTCACAGACAAAGGCGGATTAACTGCCCATGCTGCAATTGTTTCTAGAGAAATGGGAATCCCTGCTATTGTTGGAACTCATGAAGCAACAACTAAATTAAAAAATGGAGAAATAATCACAGTTGATGGTTTCACTGGAAAAATTTACAAAGGAAAAGTATCAGAAACAATACAAAAAGAGATTCTTCCAGTAACAACAAAAACAAAAACAAAAATAAAGATAATAATTGATTTACCAAGTTTTGCTGAACATGCAGCCAAAACAAAAATAAAACAAGCTGGATTGGTAAGAATAGAAGGAATAATTGCAGAATCAGAAAAACATCCAAACTATTTTCTAAAAGAGGGTAAAATACAAGAATATGAAAAGATAATTTTCAAAGGAATTAAAAAAATATCCCAATATTTTGATAATCTTTGGATTAGAACTTCAGATATAAGAAGCGATGAGTTTCAAAATTTAAAAGGTTCTCCAAAAGAAAAAGAAGCTAATCCAATGTTAGGAATGCACGGAATTAGATATGGAATTAAAAATCCTGAAATTCTTAAATCAGAATTAAAAGCATTAAAAAAAATTGCCAGTGATGGAAAAGAGATTGGGATATTATTGCCTCAAGTGATTTCTGTAGATGAAGTAAAAAAAACCAAAGAATTTTTGCAAGAAATAAATTTTACAGGAGCAAAAATAGGAATAATGATTGAGACTCCTGCTGCAGTTCAATTAATAAGAGAATTATGCAAAGAGGGGATTGATTTTATTTCTTTTGGGACCAATGATTTAACACAATATATGTTAGCTATAGACAGGGGAAACGAAAAGGTTCAAGAACTTTATGATGAAATGCATCCGGCAATTTTATATCAATTAGAATATGTAATTAGAGTTTGTAAAAGAAACAATGTAGAAACAAGTATTTGTGGACAAGCAGGAAGCAAAAAGGAAATGGTTAAATTTTTAGTTGAAAGAGGTATTGATAGCATAAGTGTAAATGCTGATGCTGCAAGTGAAATAGCAAATTATATTTCAAAGATTGAGAATGAGTTAGTGATGAATACTGATAAAGAACCACGTCAATATCAACCAAAAAAAGAAACTAAAGAAGAATTCACAAAACCCCAACAAATTATCCCAGAAGATACTGAAAAAAAAGAAAGAATTATAGATAATATCAAAGATAATGTTGAAACAGGCTTAGAGAATATAAAAGAATTTGTAAAAGAAGGTATTGAAGATAAAAGAGGCGAGGCTCCTTTAATTCCAGGCGTAGAAAAAATTCAAAAAGATGAAAACACAAAATATTCAAAAAGTTACACTATTAACAACGACTATCAATCCAAAACAAATGAAAAAAACAAACAAGAAGAAGAAACTGAAAAAAATTTCGTTGATGACGAAGAACCTGAATTCAAAAAAGACGATGAAATTTTAGATATTTTTTAATGCATCATGTGTAAAGTAAATCTCTTAAGGTAACATTTGCAACTCACCTCAGTTCGTAGATATAAACATAATTAATTAACAATCAACCTTTAGAATTTTTTATTAATGACTATATAAGCGAGTGAATTTATTAGCGAGTCTAATATTTAGTTAGAAACTGGACTTAACATCATGGGAAAACTTATAAATAACAAAACCTTATCTAAAATATGGTCAAAACAGAGAGCATAATTAAAAAAAAAGTCCTGATAAAAAAGAAACCCTCAAAAATAATTGCTTCTAAAACATCTAAAATCCATAGTAAAATAACTCAAAAACCACTAACAACACAAACTCATGGTAAAGTTAAAGTAGAAAAAATATTAATAGAAAATTTTGTATCTCTACAAAAAGTTATGACAAATTTATCTATAAAATTTGACAGTCTCACTAATCAAATATCTAGATTATTAGAATTATTTGAAATCTCTGCAAAAGCACTGGCTGAAAAAGAATTTAATCTAGAAAAAGTGGATAGAGATGATAAGAAAATCATAAATAAAATAGATAATTTATTAGAGCAGAATAAAACAATTGCAAGAGGATTAACATTAATGCATGAAAGAATTCCTGGACAAGAATATAATTCTTATAAAAGACCATTACAAATGAAAACACCCCTCTTATCTCCAATCTCAAAACCCCAAACCCAAACTAGAGAGATGGAAGAATACCAAAAATCAAGCCCCCCAAAAAAATTCTCAGAATCATCAGATTCTTCTAAAACAGCAATACAAAAATTCAAATCCTTACCAAAATAAAATGCTCCAGCAAACATCAAAGGAGTTTAAAACTTTTTTTCTATTAAAATTCACAGAAGAATTAATTAAACAAACAGAAACAAGCGAAATTTTTGAATTAAAAAAGGCAATAAAAAAAAGAGCTGAAAAAGAAAAAAATAAAAAAGAAAAAAATAAAGAAAAAATAAAGAAAATAATTAAACATAAAGAGAAATTAACAGAATTAGAAAAATCATTTCCTATTCCTGAAAAAAAACCTATTTTTAGACCTCTACAAAAACCTGCTGTAACAAAAAAAGCTTTATCCCGTATGTTAAGGATTCCTGAACCAAAACTCCCACTAAGATTCAAGTACCTTAAACCCACTCCAAGTGATAAACAAATAGATTTAGAAAAATTAAAAGATTTGATAAAAGATCCTGCAGTAAAGATTATAGAATGTAATGGGCCAGATGAGAATATTATAGTTCAGGGAATGATGGGAAGAAAAAAAACTAATATAATTTTAAACAAAGAAGAAATAAACCGAACAATAAAAAAATTTTCTGAAACTGCAAAGATACCATTTCAAGAAGGAATTTTTAGAGTTGCGGTTGGTAAATTAATTTTATTGGCAATAATCTCTGAAGTAATTGGTTCAAAATTCTTAATCAGAAAAATGGCTTACAACCCTATTTTTAGATAATAAAATATAATGCAGGATAAAATAACAAAACAAAAACTTGTAAAATACTTTAATCTCACTGCAACTGCTCTAAAAAAAGTAAAAAAGAACATAATCAAGGGAAAAGAAAATCATGCAAATGAAATAATTGAAATGGTCTCAAATTATCTTTCAGATGCAAAATACTTTGAAAAAAAACAAGATTTTGTAAATACATTTGCCGCGTTAAATTATGCTCATGGATGGCTTGATGCAGGTGTAAGATTAAGCATATTTAATGTAAAAGATAATAAGTTATTTGCTGTCAGGTAAATCTAACAAGAGACTAAAATCAGACCTAATAAAAATCAGTAAATTTAAATAATTCATTCACATAAAAAAAATATGAAAAAAAAGGTGATAGTATTAAGTTTAGGTGGAAGTTTGATTATTCCTGATAATATAGATGTGAAGTTTCTTAAAAAATTCAAAAAAATAATTCTACAAAATTCAAAAAAATACAAATTTATTATTATTTGTGGCGGAGGAAGTGTTGCAAGAAAATATATCAATGGTTTGGTAAAAGAGAAAATAAAAAAGAAAGAATATCTTCAGGGATTGCTTGGCATTTCAACAACGAGATTAAATGCAAGATTTATGACATATTTCTTTGGAAGAGATGCAAATAAGGGAATCCCCCAGAATATGGAAGAAGTTAAGAGCCTTTTTAGATTATACAATGTTGTTTTCTGTGGGGCATTGAGATATTCCGACGAAGAAACTTCTGATGGAACTTCTGCAAAATTAGCCAATTATTTCAAGACCATTTTTATTAACTTAACTGATGTTCAGGGATTATATACTAAAAATCCAAAAAAATTCAAAGATGCAAAATTCATATCAAAAATTTCATGGAGCGAATTTAATAAGACAGCAACAAAGCAGGGATTTAACCCAGGACAGCATTTTGTCTTAGACCAAAAAGCTTCAAAGATAATCATGACAAATAAAATTACAACTTATATTATGGGAAAAGATTTAAAACAACTTGATAATCTTCTAAAAAATAAAAAATTTAAAGGGACAAAAATTCATGGATGAAATAATCAAAAACTATATCTTAATTCAAGAAAATGATTTTCAAAAAACAAGAAATAAAATTAAAAAAAATAAAGATAAAAAAATTATCTTTTCTAGTGATAATGATGAATTAAACAGAAAAATTATAGAAAAAGAAAAAATAGACATTCTTCTTTTAAACCAATCAAAAAGAAAGGATACATTAAAACAAAGAAATTCTGGATTTAATCATGTTTTAGCAAAAATAGCACAAAAAAAGAATATTATAATTGGTATAAATTTTGATGAAATAATAAACTCAAGAGGAAAACAAAAAGCAGAGATTTTAGCAAGAGTTAGGCAGAATATTAGACTGTGCAATAAGAATAATTTGAAGATGAGTTTTATTGGAGAAAATAAAAGAAATATCTATGACCTAAAAGCACTTGGTTTAGTTCTTGGAATGCCTACATGGATGACGAGTTCTTTGAACAGTGACAAAAATTAAATTATTGATAATGACTTTTTAAAGGACGAGTAAAAAAGTTATAAGAAAATAGTTAATAAAAACAATCATGTTTTTTTTCTTAATAATAGTTCAATACATCAATAAACGAGCGCTTGCACGAGCAGTAATTTAAAAACACAACATTTTTTAATATCTTCTGATTAATCAATTGACATGAATGACCTAAATAACAAAAAATTAATAGAATCTTTAAGCCCAAATGAAAGGAAAATCCTGCCTCATCTTGAAGAAAATCAAATAGATAATATCTGCAAAAAATCAAATCTAGACAAAATTTCTGTAATAAGATCTTTAGAATATCTACAAAATAAAAAAATAATAAAACTTTTCTTTAAAAAAAAGAAAATAATAGAAATAGGGGTTAATGGAGCATTATATAGAAAGAAAGGATTACCAGAAAGAAGACTTTTAAATTTTTTAAATGAAAAAAGAATACTTCATTTTAAAGATGCACAAAAACAGGTTGGTTTATCTAATGATGAATTTAAAGCATCGCTTGGAGTATTAAAGAAAAAAGCCATGGTTGAAATTAAAAATAACAAAATAATACTCAATGTAAATAGAGAAGAAATTTCTAAAAAAAGCCTTGAAGAATTATTCATTGAAATTCTTCCGATAAAATATGATTCTCTATCTCCAGAACAACTTTATTCATTAAAATCTCTTCAAAATAGAAAGGACATAATCCAAATAAAAGAAGAAAAAATAATTAATATAGAAATAACTGACTTAGGAAAAAAGATAATTAATTCTGGAATAAAACGTCAGGATTTAATTGAACAGATAACTTCAAACATGTTGAGGAAAGAATCATCATGGAAAGGAAAAAAATTTAGAAGATATGATGTTATTTCAAATGTTCCTGCAATCAATGGAGGAAAAAGGCATTTTGTAAATCAATCAATTGATTATGCACGAAAAATTTGGACAGATATGGGATTTAAAGAAATGACGGGGAATATGGTTCAGAGTTCGTTCTGGAATTTTGATGCATTATTTACAGCACAAGACCACCCTGTAAGAGAAATGCAAGATACATTTTTCATTGATAAAAAAGCAGAATTACCAAATAAAAAAATTGTAAAAGCAGTAAAAAAATGTCATGAAAAAGGTGTTGCAGGAAGTAAAGGTTGGAGATATAATTGGGAAGAAAAAGAAGCAAAAAAACTTGTTTTACGAACACATACAACTTGCTTATCTGCAAGAAAATTAGCAGAATTAAAAAAAGAAGAACTTCCAGCAAAATTCTTTGCATTAGGAAAAGTATTTCGTAATGAAACACTTGATTGGAGTCATGGTTTTGAATTTTATCAGACAGAAGGAATTGTTATAGATGAAAATGCTAATTTTAAACACTTACTTGGTTATTTAAAACAATTTTTTGGAAAAATGGGTTTTGACAAAGTTAGATTTAGACCTGCTTATTTTCCATATACAGAACCCTCAGTGGAAATAGATGTATGGCATTCCGAAAAAAAAGTCTGGCTAGAATTAGCTGGAGCAGGAATATTTAGACCAGAACTTACAATTCCTTTACTTGGAAAACATATCCCAGTTCTTGCATGGGGGTTAGGATTTGATAGAATTATAACTGATTATTATGGAATAAAGGATTTACGTGAGCTTTACAAAAATAATTTAACTCAATTAAGAAATATTAAATTTTGGGTGAAATAAAAATGAAAAATAAACTAAATAATTTAACTGTCTTTCGTGCGATTTTCAGTGAAGGCAATTTAAGAAATCGTTTAACAGTTTCAAAAAGGGAAGTTGACGGTCAAGAAACCGTAGGTGTCTTACCATGGCAATTATAAATATCAACAAAAAACAGTTTGAAAAAGAAATAGGGAAAATAGATAAAAAAATGCAGGATAAAATCGCAATGTTTGGAACTCCTCTTGAGGGAATTACTAACAGTGAAATTCAAATTGAAATATTCCCAAACAGACCAGATTTACTTTCTTATCAGGGATTTAAAAGATCTTTTCTTGCTTTTTTAGGGAAAAAAATTGGATTAAAAAAATATAAAATAAATCCTCCTGAAGAAGATTATAAAGTTATAATAGACTCATCAATAAAAAATATTCGTCCGTATACAGCTTGTGCAATTATTAAAGGATTAAAATTTGATGATGAAATGATAAAAGAACTTGTTGAAATTCAGGAAAAATTGCATATAACTGTTGGCAGGAAAAGAAAAAAATTGGCTATTGGTATTTATCCCTTGGAAAAAATTAAACTGCCAATTATCTTTAAGGCTTTAGAACCAGACAAAATAAAATTCATGCCCTTAGAATCAAACAAAGAAATGTCTGGACTTCAAATTCTTCAACGACATCCAACAGGAAGAGACTATGCACATCTCTTAGCAGGAAAGGCAAAATTCCCTATTTTTATTGATTCAAATCAAAATATATTAAGTATGCCTCCAATAATTAATTCTCAATTAACAGGAAAAATAACAGAAAAAACAAAAGATGTTTTTATAGAATGTTCTGGTTTTGATTTTGAAATTTTAAACAAGTGCCTTAATATAATTGTAACAACCCTTGCAGATATGGGAGGGAAAATTTATCAAATGGAACTTCAGTATGAACACCGCTCGGTGTACCCCAAATCACGCAATTCTGGGGCAAAAAAAATAACTCCTTATTTGACTCCTGAAAAAGCAAAAATATCTTTAGAAAATACAAACAAGCTCTTAGGATTAAATCTTAATATAAAACAATTAAAACAATTAATCAAAAAAATGGGTTATAATTATAAAAAGAATTTTGTTGAGATTCCTGCATGGAGGACAGATATTTTACATGAAGTTGATTTAATTGAAGATGTTGCAATTGCTTATGGTTATGAAAACTTTATTCCAGAAATTCCAGAAATATCCACAATAGGAAAGGAAAACTCAAAAGAAACAATTAAAAGAAAAATTTCAGAAATTCTTACAGGACTTAACATGTTAGAAATTTCAAATTATCATCTGACAAATAAAAAAGATCAATTTGCAAGAATGGGAATAAAAGAAAAACAAGAGAAAAACTTTATAGAAGTTGAAGAATCAAAAACAGATTATACAATTCTGAGAAAAGATTTAACACACAATATATTAAAAATTCTCTTAGAAAATGTTGACTCAGAATACCCCCAAACAATTTTTGAAATCGGAAAAATTTTTAGAATAAATGGAGAAGAAATAATCGAAGATGAAAATCTCGCAGGAGCAATTAGTCCTGGAAATTTTACAGAAATAAAACAAATTCTTGAATATTTATTTAGAATGATTAATATCAAAATAGATTTTAATGAAACAGAAGAATTTCCTTGTTATTTTATCGAAGGAAGAGTTACAGAAATAAAAATAAATGACAAACAAATAGGATTTATTGGAGAAATTCATCCTAAAATTTTAAAGAACTGGAAGATAAAAATGCCTGTTGCCTTATTTGAAATTAATTTGGAGGAAGTTTTTAAAAGGTTGGAGTAAAATGAGTTTAGAAAATAGTCTAGAAAATATAAAAAGATTTCTTAAGAAAAAATACAAAGATAATTTAGCAGCCATCCTTGTATTTGGCTCTGCAAACATCGGGCACTACAAAGAGGGAGAATCAGATATTGATTTAATTCTTTTATTAAAAAGTAAAAAGAGGCTAAATATGGAAGAAGAAAAAGAATCTTTATTTGAAAATTTTGAGAAAGAAAATGCAAAAATTATACATTTTAAAACTCTTAGTAACTATGATAAACATATCTATAAAAAAGGGAGTTGGTCTTCTTGGATAACAGTTATTGATGGCTCCGAAAAGATTTATTCTACCCCTGAATTTCAAAAATTCAGAAAAAGACTAATCTCTAAACCAATACTCAAAAAAAAATTAATAGAATATCTTAAAACAAAAGATAGATTTGAATTAGAAGGATATCTCAAAAAAGAAAAAGGATTTGCCTTAACAAAAGGTTTATTCTCACATATAAGAAGAAAATTACAGATAATTAATTATTATGAAACTAATCAAATAATTTTTGATTATAATAAATGTTTAAAGAGAATTTGTTTAGAAGATGGTGAAAAAAGAAAATTGAAAAAGTTATATTCAACCTATAAAAAAAGAAAAGGTTTATCTAAAAAAGAGATTAAAGATTATTATAAGTTGGCAAATGAATTTACTAAAAAGATTATAGAAATTTGAAATTTTATTTTAATTATTGTATAGGAATTTTAAATATCAAATCCCTCTTGGGTTTCATAAAAATCTGTTTTATATCCAGTATTTTTTAAACCATTAGTTATATTCCTAAAATCTCCTTTTACCTTTGTTTCTATAGTTCTTCTATCATCTAATGGTTCTTTTAATTCTCCCTCTTCTATTAAAAATTCCTCATCAATTTCCATGAGAGAATTTTCTATTTCAGAATATAAGTAAAATTTAGGATTATCAATAAAATCTTCTTTTCCTCTTCTATGTGCTTGATACATATCAAAATTACTTTCATCCACCTTTTCAAGTCTAACTCCAATCATAGAATTATTTTTAAACAAAGGAACTTCCCAATTTTCTACTCGCGACTTTTTATATCCTTTTTCATTTAATAATCCTATAACAACCTCTTGAAGTGCTTTAGTCATTAAATGATATTCTTTATCCATTTTATTGCTCAGATAGAATCATTTTTAAACCTATCTCTCACCCAAAATAACCTTTTTCATTTACTTCAGATTTATTATCCCAATTCTTTTTTATTACCCCTACAACATTTAACAAATCTTTCTTAATCTTTTGCCATGTATTATAAGCTTCTTTTATGAAATTTGCTTCTTTTTCTTCAATAAATTCGACTTCCAACTCAATTAAATCAACCTCAATTTTTGCCAGATCTTTATAAATATCAGTTAATTTATTTTTCTCTTCAACTCCAATTGATTTGATAATTGAAAAAATAAACATAGAAACATTTACAGGATTTAAAATAGCTTCAATAAATCTCAAATAGTTTGAAAATTTATCTGCCATGAATTTCCTTATCTCCCTGATTAAAAAATCAGTTTTAACTTCTATAACTTTCTCTATCTGAAAATCTTCATTAAGTTTTTCAAAGTCAGGCAAATTATATTCTTTCTGAATCTTCTTGTAATCTTTCTTTAAATCCTTTAAATTATATTCTTTTTCCATTTTAAAATAGGATGGAATGGATTATTTAAAATTATCTAAAGAGCCTCAGCTGAGATTTGAACTCAGGACCTCGTCATTACCAATGACGCACTCTAACCATAACTGAGCTACTGAGGCATTACGTGATAACTAACATTAATCATCAATTTGAGAGTAGTGTTAAATTTAGGCATAAAGATAAATTTATAACAAGACTATAAAATTATTTCTATTGATTACATACTTATTCGTTGATAATCACTTTCTTAATAATCTCAAAAAAACAAATACTAGAAGAACAATAAGAAATGCTAAAAAAATAAATCCAAAAATAACTAAAAATAAAAAAAAGAAATTTGTGAAAATTTCTTTTTCTGAAACAGAATATAAAACTAAAGATAAAATAAATAAAATTGCGAAAAGTATTAAATTTCTTATAATAATGTTAAATTTCTTTTTACTAACATCTACTCTTTTTTTTGTAATTGGCTTTTTAATCACCTTTTTTTTCTTCACCATCTATAATTTTAAATGAAATATACTTTATAAATATTACTAGAAATTAATATTCTTATACATAATAATGAGAACTAAGGAAGCCAGTCTAATTTTATAATTTCTCCTGTTAGAATTTGAGCATTTAGATAGACTTGATCCCCCCATTGAATATATAATTTTGAAAAGTTTTCAATATTCTCGTGTTTATACATCTCCAAATCATTATTGCTAATTATCAATAAAGCACAAATAATAACAAACATTAAAACAAACATTAAAATTTTCATTTTAGATTTCTCATAAAACAACTATTTAAAATTAGCCAGTCTCATTGCTATCCCAATCCATTTGAATTGCATAAGTTGTTATTGATTTTAAGTTTCCAAATAAAGAACCAAGCCAAGAAAAATAAAGTTTAGATGCTGTCATTAATCCTGAAGCAGTTTTAAAATCTATATCTTTTTCGCTAAGAGTAACTGTAAAACTAATATATGTAAACAATATTAATGCTATTAAAGCTATTGCAAATAATTTATGTCTTAGTCTTTTTATTTCTATTATTATCCATATAGCTATAATTAATCCAGAAATAATAATAAGAGTAATTCCAATAACCATGATAATTAAAAAACAGAATAGTATAAAAATATTTCGGATAATAGCCCCATCAGGATCCTCAAAGAGGTTCTCGTGCTGGGGAGCATTAGCGAGCAGTATCGTGCCTCCTTAGGTATCAAGGCCTTTTAGGTCATCCCTTAAGGGAAACCTTGGTTCGAATTAATAGCCCCACCAGGATTCGAACCTGGGTCAACAGGTATTTCCAAGCTTGCTCGCGATAAATTAATAGTAGCAGATTGCCACTCGTGAACTTGCTCACCAGAACCTATTATACTTGACCACTGTACTATGGGGCTATATCTTTTAATTTTGTAAAAAGAGTATAAAAAACTTAACTAAATCTGTAAAGTAAATCATTTAATGTAATATTTCCAACAACTCGTAGATATAAACATAATTAATTAACAATCAACCTTTAGAATTTTTTATTAATGACTATATAAGCGAGTGAATTTATTAGCGAGTCTAGTGTTATGTTATAAACTTCTTAACTAAATCAATAAATTTAAATATAGAACATCCTTAAGTAAATTATGGTAGAAAAAGAAATTGGAAAAGTTTCCAGTTATTTTAGTAATGTGGACGTGGCGGCTATAAAACTTTCAAAAAAATTGGAAGTAGGGGATAAAGTGCATATAAAAGGTCATACAACTGATTTTGAGCAAGACATCAAGAGCATACAAATTGAAAGGAAAGATGTAAAAAAAGCAAAAAAAGGAGACCACATTGGAATAAAGGTTTCTGAAAAAGTAAGACCCAATGATAAAGTATTTTTAGTTAAATAAAACTAAGAAACCTATAAAGCAAAACCCTTTAAATTTATTAAAATATAATTTTATATTTTTTATTCTGTAAAAGATTTTATTAATTATTTTTACTTTTTAATTTCTTTATTGATTTTTTGTTTGCCAATAAATTTTTTCTTATAACATAATTTACAGGATTCTTAATTAATTTGCAAAAATTATCTGGTAGACAAACCCCTATGCCTTGATAAAATTCCTTGCAATTTGGGGGCATTATTGGCTTTTTCTTATAACTCCAAGAAAGTTGAGATTTTATATAACCTTCTTTAATAAGCGGATTATTCTTCTTGTTCCAGTCATTTATTCTTTTTTCTAATTCATCCTTATCCATTCCAATGGAACGAAATAAATTTATTAATACAAATAATGATCTTTTTTTACCATCAGAAAGTCCATTTAAAATTTTTTGAATACAAGGAGGAAAGTTTTTTTCAGATAAATTACTAAGTTTAATTGGTTTGTAATCAATTGCTTTTTTTTCATCTTCTGATTCAAGATTGTTTTCTTTATGCCAATCCAATGCCTGCATTAATAATTCAGAGGCTTCGCCTTCTTCAGAATTAGGCATAAAATTTCTGACTTTTGTTTTTAAAGGACTAGCATCCATTAGCTGAAAATCAATAATTTCATCTGGACTTAAAACCACACTTGCCAAAGCTGTTTTTTCATGTAATGAATAAGGCATTCTAAACAAATGTCTTGGCGAAACTAAGATGATATCTGGCATGACTTTTTTAGGAGCTTGAAAATCTTTGACATACTTATTTGGTCTTGTCAAATCAGTAATTTCTTCTATCAATTGTTTTTCAGTTTTCTCAATAATATACTGTGTTATAATCCTTGGATACTCTGGAAACTTGTTTGAAGTCTTTATTTCATTAACTTTTTTTGGAAAAGCTTTCCAAGGAACAATAATATGAAAACCCTTTGACCCACTAAATTTTATCCCCACATTTTTAATACCATGAAATTTTAAGAAGTTAATTATCAATTTTGCAGAAATCTTACTATAATCTATATATTTACTATCAATATCAATTAATAAATCCCACCCAATTCTTAATTCATCTGATTGATTTTCATTCATTCCAGTCTGTATTTTAAGCTGGTCACTCCAGAGTTCTTCTGAACAATGAAAGGATGTTGCTCCTTTTTTTACTAATTCAAAGATATCTCCAGAATATTGGAGTGAATCAGGACGTTTTCCAAATCCTTCAAAATATCTCGGACAAATTTCCCTATTTTTAGAAAACTCAAACATATTTTTTTGAACATCTGGTCTTGAATAATACAAATGAGTAATTTTCCTAATTCTCTGCTCTCTAAATGGCTGTTTCTCCTCCATTAAAATAAAAACAGCAGATAGTTTATATTGTTTTATATTAAGAATTTCAAAAAATAATGAAAGATTTATATAATTATCTTATACTTAAGAATAATAATACTTAAAAGATAGCTTATATTTTTATAAAAATGCTTGTTAAATTAGAAAAACCCGTGCTTTTATCAAAAGCCATTGAACTTTTATCAGAAATAGTTATAGATGTTAGATTAAAAGTTAATGAATTTGGAATGAGCATTACTGCAATTGATCCTGCAAATGTTGCTATGATTGGATTTAAACTCCCAAAAAGTGCTTTCTCGCAATTTGAAACTGATGATGAAGTTTTAGGAATTAATTTAGATAATTTAAAACGAATTTTAAAAAGATGTGGGGTTGCAAGTTCTTTGATTTTGGAAAAAAAAGAGAACTTATTAAACATTCAAATCCAAGACAGAATCAAGAGGAATTTTAGTCTAAATCTTATTGAAATAGAAGGGGAGGAAAAAGATTTGCCAAATCTAGAATTTAGTACAAGAGTTGAATTGGATTCAATTGATTTAATTGCTTCAATTGAAGATTGCATGGTTGTTGCTGATGCTTGCTCATTTATAATTGAAGAAGGAAAATTTATAATTGAAGCCAAGGGATTGAACTCTGCAAGGTCTGAGTTTTCTGGAGACGAGGCAAAAATAAACGCAGAAAATTGTAAAGCAAGATATAGTTTAGAATATCTATCAAAATTCATAAAAGGTTCAAAACTTTGTGAAAAAACAGTTTTAAATTTTGCAAACGATCACCCATTAAGAATAGATATTAAAACAGAAAGTATGGAATTAAACTTCATCCTTGCTCCAAGAGTTGAAACCGAAGATTAGTAAACTCAAAATTTTTTCAGATAAGTTTTATAAGCAATAAAATTCTAATATTATCATGAAAAGGGGGCAGATTACTATTTTTATTATTGTAGGAATAGCTATAATCAGTGTAGTTATTTTATTTTTTCTTTTTAAAAGTGGGATAGTCCCAAAAATTTTTAAAAAACCTGAAACAGATTCTAATACTTTTTTACATTCTTGTATGGAAGACAAAATTAAAGAAGCTGTTAAAACAATTTCCTCACAAGGAGGGCATATTAATAATCCTCTCCATAAAACATTTAAATTTGAAAATGAAGATTTTTTTAGAAATATTTCTTATTTATGCTATACTCAAAATTATTATACTCCTTGTATAAACCAAGAACCAATGTTAATTCAACATTTAAAAGATGAAATAAAAGATTATATTTCTAATGATGTTGAAAATTGCTTTGATGAATTAACATTAAGTTTAGAAAAACAAGGTTATGTTGTTGAAGCAAGATATAATGGATTTGATGTTAAGTTAATTGAAAGAAAAATTGTGGTTAAAATAAACAGTGAAATTATACTAACAAAAGAATATGAAACTTCAAAGCAAGAGAATTTTAAGATTATCATACCAAGCAGATTTTATGACTTATCAATTGTTGTCCAAGAGATTATAAGCCAAGAGGCAAGATTTTGCCATTTTGAACATTTGGGATTTATGTTACTTTATCCTGAATTTGAAATAGATAAATTTAGAACAGGAGATTTAACAACAATTTATACAGTTGAATATAGAAAAAGCAAAGAAAAATTTAGATTTGCTGTTAAAAGTTGCGTAATCCCCCCAGGAATTTAAATAAAATGAAACAAATAACAAAAAAAGAAAAAAACATAAGATTTGTTTTAATAGTAATATTTCAAGTTTTTTTATTAACAAATATGGCTACTGCACATAGTTATATGATTCATCAAACTGATTCTTTAATTGAAAATTCAAAAACAATTGAAAAAAGTAAAACACAAAAATTTATTAATTTTGGAATAAAATTAATAATAAGTATTTTATCAATAAAACAGATAGGGGTTGTGTCTGCGCAAGAAAATATTTCCTGGAATTGTTGCCTTGAAACAACAGACGGAGCTATATGCCAAAACATTGCTTCTATTACTCCTGAAATTTGTATTAATAATCCTATTCCTACAAAATGTGACCAAGTTTCAGAATGTAGATTAGGATGTTGTTTTGATTCTGATGAAGGATTATGCACTACTGGCTCACCAAAAAAAGAATGTGAGGATAATAATGGGGTGTGGGATTCTCAAGCATCTTGTTTAATTCAAGACTGCCAAAAAGGCTGTTGTGTTTTGGGGGATCAAGCACAATTTATTACAGAAACAAGATGTGAATGGCTCTCTTTGCAACAAGGTTTTGAAAAAGATTTTAGAGATATAAATTCTGAACTTCAATGTTTAGCACTTTCTGCAAGTCAAGATGAAGGAGCATGTATTTTGAATAATATTTGCACTAGACAAACAGAAAAAGATTGCCTTTCAAATAACGGAGATTTCTATAATGGTTATCTATGTTCTTATCTAGGTTTAAATACAAATTGTGAAAGACAAGTATCTGTTGGATGTTTTACAAATAAAGATGAAATTTACTGGTTTGATAGTTGTGGAAATAGAGAAAATATTTATTCCTCTGATAGAGATTTCTCCTGGAATAATGGGATGATTTTAAAAAAACAAGACAGTTGTAATTCTAATTCAGGTAATATTAATTCTGGCATTTGTGGGAATTGCGCGCGTCATTTAAGTAGTAAATGTTCTAAAACAAGTTCAACAGAAACACAAATACCAGATGGAAATTTTGTCTGTAAAGATTTAAGGTGTTATTATAAAGACCAATGGGGCAATCAAATAACAAGAAAAAATGGTGAAAGTTGGTGTATCTATGATAATTATATTGGAGATGGAAAAGATACTATTGGAAGCAGGCACTGGAAACAAATGTGTATTGATGGAGAAATTAAAGTTGAATCATGTAGTGATTATAGGGGGCAAATTTGTGCTCAAGCTGAAATAAAACAAGATGATAAAACATTTACAATGGCATCTTGTGTTGCAAATGAAGCACTTTTATGCATTGGATATAATAATGATGAAAGTACTATGAAAAGTAATTGTAAAAAAAATAAACATTGTGTTTCTAAGAGTATTTATGTTGATGAGTATTTTAATTTTGATATATGTGTTCCAGGATATCCAAGGGGATTTGATTTATCTGCACCTTCTATTTCTTGTGCAATGGCAACTATGGACTGCACTGTTTATTATATGAAAGACTGGAGAGGACATTGGAAGTGTGAAGAAAACTGTCGTTGTAAAGAAATAGGATTTACACAACAAATGAATGATTTATGTATCTCATTAGGAGATTGTGGGAGTTATATAAATTATCTTGGTAAAGGATCAAACAATATTAAAGTTACTGGAGCACCTAAAATTTCTTGGACAGATTATACAAAATATACAAGTCCTGTGCAAGGACAATATGTAAAACCTCAAAATATAACTAATTTTTTATCTTATATAACTGGAAATGCAAACCCTGATGACCCTTATAATGATGAAAGTGATTTTGCTGATACAGTAGAGTTTCTTGGCACTGTTGCAGGAGGTTTAGGAACTTTTGCTATAGGGGTTGTTTGGCTAGGAGGTACTCAATTAGGTTCCTCATTAGGACTAGCAGGAATAGAACTTAGTGCATTTGGAGCAGCTGCAATTGGTGCAGCACTAGGTGCTATGGCAGGATCATATTTAGCAGATTATTTAGATAGGTCTGGTGATGCAGCAGCAGTATTAACTGCTGCAGGAGCTGTTGTTGGAGCAGCATTATTTTACATATTGGAAGTGGGGGTTTCTACAGGTCCTTGGGGGGCAATAGTAGCATTAATCATAGCAATAATTGTAATAGCATGGACTTGGATTGTTGGATGGGGTGAAACAGAAGAAAGAACTGTTTCATTTGCGTGTTATCCTTGGCAAGCTCCTACAGGAAAAGCAGATTGTGAAAAGTGTAATGAAGATTTATTAAAACCTTGTACACAATATCGATGTGATAGTATTGGACAAACATGTAAATTATTAAATGAAGATACTGAAAATCCTGTTTGTGAAAGCATACCTTATGAAACTAATCCTCCTGTAATTACTCCTGTAAAAATTGATGCAGGATATAAATTTATGAATATAGAGGCTAAAAGAGTTGAGATAAGAACAATAAACCAAGGATGTATTCCTGAATTTACCCCAGTATTATTTGTATTAGAAACTGATGAATATGCACAATGTAAATTTGAGTTTCAAAGAACTAATACTTATAAGGACATGGGAGAAAATTACCCTATTGAACAAAATAGATTTATAGAAAACCATACTTTTATGATTTTTATGCCAAGTTTAGATAGTCTTGGGGTTTATAATATTAGTGAGGACATAAGAGAGAGCTTTGGAGATCTAAATATGTATATAAGATGTCAAGATGCTTGGGAAAATTATAATTTAGATGAATATGTAGTAAATTTCTGTATCAATGCCGGCCCTGATTTAACTGCCTCATGGATACAACATTTTTCTCCAAAAACCAGGACATTTTTAATGTACAATGCAACAACAAATCCTTTAACAATTTATCTAAATGAGCCAGCAGAATGCAAATATGATGTTGTTGTAGGCAAAAGTTATGACAACATGATATATTCAATGAATTGCAAAACCAAATTAACAGACAATGAACTTCAGGGATGGCCTTGTAGTACTATTTTAACTAATTTAACAAAAGGTGAAAATAATTTTTATATAAAATGCAAGGACAAAATTTGGGTTGAAGAATTAACAGAAGAAGAAAGAGAAAATTATGAAGAAGAATTTGGAAGTGAGTATTTAATAAGAAATATTAATTCAGAGGATTTTGTTTACACACTATATGGTTCAGAAAATAATTTAAAAATAGATTCTATTTTACCGCAAGGAGAAATTGAATTTGGATTTGCTCCTGTTTCTATTGATTTAAAAGTTAAAACCTCTGAAGGTATAGATAATGGAAAATCAACTTGTTATTATAAATTTTCAGATAACTGGATTCAATTTGCAGACACTTTCTCAAATATTCATAATCAAAACTTTAACACAATAATGGGAGGAAATTATAACATTAAAATTAAATGTCAAGATGAAGCAGGAAATACTGATTATGGAAATGCTATTTTTACAATAAATATAGATTCCTCTCCTCCAGAAGTAATTAGAGTTTATCATCAAGGAAATAATCTTGAATTAATAACAGATGAAGAGGCAAAATGTTATTATGATTATAATAGATGTAATTTTAATATGGATTCAACATCCATGACAATAGCATATTCAACAAAACATAGTGTGAACTGGGTATCCAAACAAACATATTATATAAAATGCAAAGATATGTGGGGTAATTCAAATCCTGATTGTGCAATTACTGTTGAACCAAGTTTTTAAAAAAGTTTTATAAACAAAAATATCTTATAGAAAATATGGGTGATCAATTGAAAAAAAAGAAGGGGCAAATAACAATTTTTATTATTATTGCTATAATAATTATTGCGATTGTAATCTTATTATATATGTTTTATCCAAATATTAGAACAACACTTGGATTTGGCTTAAAAAATCCTTCAGAATATATTCAGACTTGTATGGAAGAAGAAATCCAAAATCAGGTTGATGAATTATCATTACAAGGAGGAAGTTTGTCCCCAGAACATTATATTATGTATAATAATGAAAAAATAGAATATTTATGTTATACTAGAGAATATTATAAAACATGTGTTATGCAACAACCAATGTTAAAAGAACATATTGAATCTGAAATTAAAAACAGCATTAAAAATAAAGCAGAAGAATGTTTTGATTCTATGAAAGAAAGTTATGAAAAAAAAGGATATTCTGTAAATCTGAAAAAAGGAGAGACCAATGTTGAATTATTGCCAAAAAGAATTATTACCACATTTAGTCATTCTTTAACCTTAACAAAACAAGATTCAGAGAATTATAAATCATTTAAAGTAATTTTGAACAATAATCTTTATGAATTAGTAAGTATAACTAATAGCATATTAAATTGGGAAGCTCGTTATGGGGATTCAGAAACAACAATTTACATGAACTATTATCATGATTTAAAAGTTGAAAAGAAAAAGCAATCAGATGGAACAACAATTTATATTTTAACAGACAGGAATAATCAAAATAAATTTCAATTTGCTTCAAGGAGTCTTGCATGGCCTCCTGGTTATGGGATAAATAAAATATTTAATTAAAAATGAAAAATGAAAAAATAAAAGAAGATTGGTGGAAAAAAGATTGGATGTTTTGGCTTTTATTATTGATTCTTGTATTAGGAATTATCTTATTAATTAAAATCTTAATTACTGGAGGACTAAAATGAAAAAGAAGATAAATTACTTTGATTTAATTTTAAATATCATAATAATCTTATTAGCAATACTAGTTATTTATTGGCTTATTCAATTGATTTTTGGGGGAAGCCCTGGACTTAGTGAGTTTAATTTTGCAGCTATTATCTTGATAACAAGTTTTTTATTCAAGATTTATCGTGAGATTGGAGAATTAAATGTTGAAACAAAACATATATCTAATAACACTAAAGAAGGATTTAAGAGAATAAAAGAAGATATGTCTTTAATTAAAAAGAAGTTAAAAATATAAATAATGAAAAATAAAAAAAAATTTATGTTGGGAATGGCTTTGTTAATAAGCATTTTCTTAATTATTACTATTTCTGCAGATGTCTCATATTGTTGTGAGAAATTAAAAAATAATGGTCCATGGTGTCAAAATGCTCCAGAAGAAGAATGTGATAGTAATTTAAAAAAAGCTCCAACCTCTTGTGAATCAACTTCTTATTGTAGGTTAGGTTGTTGTTATAACAGTCAGGAAGGAACATGTATGGAAAATACCCCTGAAAGTGTTTGTGACCAATCTCAAGGAGTATGGGAAAATGACGCACAGTGTGATGTCCCCCAGTGTTCTTTAGGTTGTTGTTTAATTGGAAACCAGGCAGCTTTTGTTACACAAACAAGGTGTAAAAGACTTTCTTCTTTATACGGACTAGAAATTAATTTTAGAACTGATATGAGTAATGAAATACAATGTATTATAAGTGCAACATCTGATGCAAAAGGAGCTTGTGTATTTGAAAAGGAGTTTGAAAAAACTTGTTTGTTTACAACAAAAAAAGAATGTCAAGAAACAGAAAGCAGTTCTGGAAATTCTAATACAAAGTTTCATGAAAGATATTTATGTTCTGCTGAAATATTAGGAACTAACTGTGGGCCTACTGAACAAACAAAATGTGTTGAAGGAAGAGATGAAGTTTTTTTTATAGATAGTTGTGGAAATTTAGCAAATATATATGACGCTTCAAAAATTAAGAATAAAGATTATTGGTCAAAGATTTATGGAAAAATAAATGCATGTGGTTCTGGTTCAAATGCAGATTCATCAGAGTGTGGAAATTGTGATTATTATTTAGGAAGCACTTGTAAAACCTATAAAAGAGGAAAAGATAGAGTAAAACCATTATATGGAGATTATATTTGCAGAGATTTGAGTTGTGAATATGAAGGAGAAAAATATAATCATGGAGAAACATGGTGTGCAGCAGCTAAAGGCGTAAGTAAAATTATGTTAGATAGTAAAGGAGAGATAACTAGCACTCAAAAAGATTTACCTGGAGGAAGATATTTCAGACTTGTATGTTATAATGGAGATGTTACTGTAGAACCTTGTGCAGCTTTTAGACAAGAAGTTTGTATTCAATCAGATGTTAATGGATTTAAAACATCTGCCTGTAGAGTAAATATGTGGCAGGATTGTTATTCTCAATCTTCTAAAAAAGATTGTGAAAATTCAGACAAAAGGGATTGTAAATGGACAAAAGGACCAACAGGAAGTGGTCTTACAAGTGGGGTTTGTGTTCCAAAATATGCTCCGGGATTTGATTTTTGGGAAACAACAGGAGATGCTACATCATTATGTTCATTAGCAACTAAAACATGCACTGTTGAGTATGTAGAAGAATATGACAAAACATTTGACAAAGAAAAAGAGTGTAAAACGAATTGTGTGTGTTTAGAAAATTCATGGAAAAATGATATGAATAATATATGTGTCTTACTAGGAGATTGTGGCAGTAGTATAAATTATATTAATATTAAAGGATATGAAAGTAAAACCTCGATTTCAAAATCAGCAGAATATGAAGGAGAATAGTTAATTAAAAATACCTATAGAGAGAAAAATGGTGTCACTCTATAGTAACATTTAAATATGAAGTAGGGCTTAATAAAATAAGAAAAATGCAAAAAACATTAAGACAAAAAATTAGTAATATAGAAAGAAAAGCAGGTAATTTTATTTACAATGGTCTTGGAGATATGCTTGCAACAGAGGTAAGTAAAAAAGATTTAGCAAAATTAGGATTAGCTGGACTTTTGGGATTAGGATTAAGTGGATGTGTGACTCCAACTGCAACAGGAAAAAGAAATATTGATTTTTTTGGGAGGATTATAACCCGAACAGTAATTGAAGAAAGTGTTAAAAAAGAGCTTGGGAATAAGGATTATCAAAAGCAAAATAGAAATAATCAACAGATGTATACTCGACATTTTTTTGCCTGCAATGATTATGGAGATTTTAATAATGATGGAGTTTTAAGTTATCCAAATGAATTTTTGGGAATTAAAAATATTTTTAAAAATAATGAAAAAATTACTTTGGTTTCTTATGACCCAATAAGTAAAAAAGGAACAAAATTATATATGAAATTTTTTGATTTAAAAGGAAAAGAATTTGCTGAAAAAAATTTTGGGATTTACCCCAAGAAGAGTTGTGTGTATCACTTCACACTTAATGCTTCTAAGTCTGAGGTGAAGCCTGGAGATTTTAAAGCTGTTTGGTATTTGGATGATTATTGGGCTGGTTCAACTAAATTTAAGATTGTTTTATCAGAACAAAGCAAAAGAAAACTACAAAAAAATGCAACCCCAAAAAATCTTTTTGTTTGTAATCAATTTATAGATTTAAATAATAATAACATAGCTGAAAAAAAGGAATTTTTTGGATTAGGAAAAAGAGTTTTTGATTTAAATAAAGAACAAATGAGAGTCTTTTTTAATTCTGGAAATTATCAGGGGAATATTACTTTTAGAACATGGACTAATACTGGAGAATTAATTGGAGAGACTATTCAGTATACTAATAAAAAGAAATTAGAGGGTAGGTTTACAGGATTAAATGTCAAACAATCATCTCCCCTTGATTTTATGGATAAATTAAAACAAGCTGGACCAGGAAATTATAAAATAACTGCAAATATAGATGATGGACAAACATATATGTTAGATGTAAAAACTATTGAATAAAAATGCAAATAAAAAAGAGGTTTAAAAAAGAAGGAAAAGAAAAAGCACAAGCAATTTTTCAAATTACAAATTTAATTCTTTCAATAATTGCAATATCATTTATAATTGGAATTTTTAATATTGATGTTGTTAGTGGGAAGAGTGTTCCCCCCCCTGTAGCAGATCTTCCTGTAGACACATCTGGACTAGATAACATAATGAAGGAATTTAAGGAATTTGGGGATAGATTGGGCTCTGGGGGAGGAGATTCCAACGTAGTCCCATCAGGTGCAGATCCTGGTGCAACAGTTACAAAAAGCCCAACAGGTATTGCAGGAGATGCTTGGAAAGCAATTACTGGAGAATATCCAGCTGTAGGAAGTTGGGGTTATTCTGCAACAGGAATTGTTCAAGGAGCATTATGGGGGATGGCTGCTTATTATGCTGTTCAAACACTTGGTTCAATGTTTTCAGATGATCAAACCAAAATCGATGCTGCTTCTGTAGCTGCAGGATATGGGGTTTTTGCAGGAAAAGGAGCTTATTCATTATTTGGTGAAGGGGGAATGTGGGCAAAGCCAGGGTTTAGTTCTGGATGGGCAACTGTTGTAGGATTAATTGTTGCAATATATATTTATTATAGTACTTATGAAAAAACAAGTTATGTAGATGTTACATTTACATGTTATCCTTGGGAAGCACCTGTTGGTGGGAAGTATTGTGAAGAATGTAATAAACAAGGAGACCTTACTTGTTCTGAATACCAGTGTAGGAGTTTAGGACAATCTTGTCAATTATTAAATGCAGGAACAGAAGAAGAAAAATGTGCCTGGATTAACAGGAATGATGTGGAATACCCGATTATAAAACCTTTAGAAAGTGCTTTGTTAGATAATTATGAATATAAGCCAGATAATACTATCTCTCCTCCAGATAGAGGAGTAATAATCTCAAATAAAGATTCAACAAGTGGATGTGTTAAAGCTTTCACACCATTAGGATTTGGTATAGAATTAAATGAGCCTGCAAAATGTAAGATTGATTATCTAAGAAAAGAAACATTTGATGATATGAATTTTTATTTTGGAGGAAGTCCTCTACTAAAATATAATCATACACAAGTTATGAGTCTGCCAGGACCAAGTGCTCTTGCATCAGAAAATTTAACAATTGAAAATGATGGAGAATATGAGCTTTATGTGAGATGCCAAGATGCTAATGGAAATTACAACACTGCTAATTTTGTATTTAAATACTGTGTAGAAAAAGGTCCTGATACAACCCCCCCATTAATTATAACAACTAGTTTATTAAACAACATGCCTATTGCTTATGAACAAAGCTCAGTAGATTTAGAGGTTTATATTAATGAACCATCAACTTGCAAGTGGAGTCATTTAGACCAAAATTATGATGATATGGAAGAACCAATGACCTGCTCTTCAAGTATTTTTGAAATGAATGCTCAAATGCTTTACAAGTGTTCAACAACATTAACAGGATTAAAAGATAGAGTTGAAAACAAATTTTATTTTAGGTGCAAAGACCATGCAGAAAATGTTAATGCAGAATCTTATGAATTTACATTGATTGGAACTCAACCTTTAATAATTGATTCAGTAGGACCAAATGGAACAATAAAAGATTCAACAGAAAGTGTTAAAGTAACTTTAGAAGCAAAAACTTCTGCTGGATATAAAGAAGGAGAAGCAACTTGTTATTATAGTGATACAGGAGAAGAAGGAACTTATATTATGTTTTTTGAAACACAATCATATCAACACTCTCAAAACTTGTGGTTATCTGAGGGGGATTATGAATATTTCATAAGATGCATAGACTTAGGAGGGAATTCTAATACTAAAACAGTTAATTTTAGAGTTGAGTCAGATTCTTTTACCCCAATAATTGTAAGAGCTTATCATGAAGAAACCTATTTAAAATTAGTCACAAATGAAAAAGCAGAGTGTGTTTATGATACTGTAGATTGTAGTTATTTATTTGATGATGGAACAAGTATGACAGTGGTGGATGAAACAAATCATTTCACAGACTGGAATACTAATATAAATTTCTATGTCAAATGCAGGGATGAATATGGAAACCAACCATATCCTAATGAATGTAATATGATTGTAAGACCTTTTGAGATTTATTTTGAATAGTTAAAACTTATAAACTTATTTTTTCTATTTCATATATGATAAAAAGAGGTCAAATGAAATTATCTTTTGGGATGATTTTTTCAATAATCTTAATAGTAATTTTTATTGCATTTGCTTTTTATGCTATTCAAAAATTCATTGATATACAAAGATATACTCAAATCAAACAATTTGTAAATAATTTACAATCTGATATTGATAAAATGTGGGCTGGCACTCAGGGCTCACAAGAAGTAGAATATTTTTTACCATTAAAAATAGAGTCTGTATGTTTTACAAATGATGCCTATGAAAATTTAAATTTTAAATCATCAGAATTTATTCAAGGAGAAAAATTAACACATATTAATATTGAAAAAATAACTGAAAATAAAGACCCTTTTTGTATTGAAACTATTAAAGGAAAAGTAAAAATGACTATTAAAAAAGATTATGGAGAAGCTTTGGTTATGATTAGTAAAATTAATAAATAAAAATTAAATTGTTCGCTCGTAAACTCAAATCAAATGAAAAATAAAGCATATTTACAAATATCATTTTCTTGGCTTTTTGCAATTATTGTAGGAATATTTATATTATCTCTTACAATTTATGCAACTACAAAATTAATCAGAACAGAACAAACAACTCAAAATGCTAAAACAGGAAAAGAAATAGGGATTTTATTAAACCCTCTTGAAACAAGTTTTGAAACAGGAAAAACTACTTCTTTTACATTGCCTGTAGAAACAAGAATTTACAATAAATGTAATAATAATGGCATATTTGGCAAAGAAATCATCCAAATATCACAAAAAAGTTTTGGTAAATGGACACAAACAGATATTAATATTGGATTTTATAATAAATATATTTTTTCAGAAGAATATGTTGAAGGGAAAAAATTTTATATTTTTTCCAAACCTTTTAATTTCCCATTTAAAGTAGCTGATTTAATTTATATGACTTCTTCAGAAAAAGAATATTGTTTTATAGGTGCTCCTGAAGAAATCAAAAGAGAAATTTCAGATTTAAGCCAAAAGAATTTCTTATTAAACAATTGCTCTATGCCTAAAAAGATTCTTATATGTTTTATGGAGGACCCAAACTGTGATATTAATATAAATTATAATATGAAATATGTTGAAAAAAAAGGGGATAAAATGTATTTTGAAACTAATGCACTTATGTATGCTGCAATTTTTGCAGATAAAGAGGTTTATGAATGCCAAGTAAAAAGACTTATGCAAAGGACAGGACAATTAGCATTATTATATAGGGATAAGGCAATGTTTATCTCACAAAAAGCAGAATGTCATTCTAATCTAAATTTATTGGGATTAATTAATTCAGTAAACAGTTTAAGTAATTCTGCAAATCTTAATTCAATAAATAACATTGCAGAAGATATTAAAGATAAAAATGATTTAGCAGATTGTAAATTATGGTAAAATCAAAAAATCACAGGGGGCAATTAAAGATACAACAAATGGCATTTATGTTAATGGCAGTTACATTATTTTTTGTTTTGGTGGGGATGGCTGTATTAATCCTTAAATTTTCTGGATTAAAAGAAACTGCAACAGCACTTGAAGAAAGAAATTCTATGTTATTAGTTACAAAACTAGCAAATTCTCCTGAATTTTCTTGTGGTGAGGCCTTTGGAAGTCATAGAATTAATTGCATTGATGCTGATAAAATTATGATGTTAAAAGAAAATATAATTAAATATCTCAATTTTTGGGGGGTTTCAAATATAGAAATAAGAAAAATTTATCCTACAATAGATATAGAAAAAACATGTGAATATGAAAATTATCCTGATTGTAATATAATTCAAATAATTTCAGGAGATGTTATTGGATATGATTTCTCAAATTTTGTTTCTTTATGCAGAAAAGAATCTTTTGAAGGAGAAACTTATGATAAATGTGAATTAGCAAAAATATTAGTTAGTTATGAAGAAAAATGAAAATAAGAAAAATAAAAGACACAGAATTTGAAGATTTTTATGGTTTGAAAATTGAGGGTATAAAATATTTTGAAAAAATCTCTGGTAAAAAAATTCCAATTACAAAAACTAAATTAAAAAAAGATTTTTTAAAGAGAATTAATGATAAAAAAGTATTTTTATATTTTTTAGAAAATAATGAAAAAATCTTAGGGTATCTTGACTTTAATATTTGGAAAGATCTACACCCCCCAACTTCATACTTAAATGATTTAGTTATAAAAAAAGAATTTAGAGGAAAGAAATATGGCAAAAAGTTGGCTAAATGGTTTATTTCTTTCTCTAAAAAGAAACATGTAAAAAGAATTGGCTTAGGAACAGGAGTAGAAAATAAAAGAGCTTTAAGATTATATAAAAAATTAGGATTTGAGATAATAGGATATAACCTTGGAATGAAACTAAAATGAAAAAAATAAGAAATAAATTTGGACAAGAAGAAATTGTGGGGTTTGCATTAATAATAATCATAGTTGCTGTAATTTTACTAATTTTTTTGGGATTTTCTTTGAGAAAACCCCAAAAAGAACTTGTAGAAAGTTATGAAGTTGAAAGTTTTATTCAAGCATTTTTGCAATATACTTCTAGTTGCAGAGATTCTGGAGATTTGGAATATCTCTCAATCAAAAAATTAATATTTGATTGTAAAAAGAAAAGAACATGTTTAGACGGAAAAGATATATGTGAGGTTTTGGATTCTACATTAACAAATCTTGTAGAAGAGAGCTGGAAGATTGGAGCAGATAGACCAATCAAAGGGTATGAATTAAAAATTATCTCAAATGAAGAAGAAATGTTATTGCTTAAAAAAGGAGAAATCACTCAAAATTACAAAGGTTCTATACAGGATTTTAGAGAAAGTGGAAATTCATTTGATATATCTTTTATAGCTTATTATTAAAAATTGAGATGCTGGGATATTTAGGCACTACACTTTCAAATGAATTGTTATAGTATCTACAATTATTTCTGGCCTGTGCCTTATTCTATTTTTTGTTTTTTCTTCAATTAATTCAATAAACCCAAATCTTTCTAAAAGTTTAATATCATCATTTACTGATTTAAATCCTCTATTTAATTTTTTTGCCAAACTATAAATTGAATTTGGTTTTTGGTTTTTTATAACATGTAAAATTCGTGCTTTTTCATTGCTTAAAAGCTGCCTTAAAGCTGAAACTCCTTCAAAATTATAATCTTTTTTTGAAGTCTTTGATTTTTTAAATATAGAAAAAGCCCCCTTAGATTCTGTTATAGTTATTTCTCTTGTTTTTGTTCTCATTTTTTTATTTCTCTTAAAAAAGTGAATGCTAGAATATTTCAAATTTTCTTATTCCCTACGATGAAATATATCTATTATTTTTGTTTATATATATGTAAAATATATTTTTAACTTATATATGGTATTTGTATATATATTACTATTAATTACCCTATATTAATAAATGTTTGGATTATGGAATTTTAGCATATGTATTAATATTGTAGTGACATCGAAACCTTTATAAATAAAACCATTAAATTAAGAGTACTTTAAGTATGTATGATAAAATTTAAGCATAAGCTTTTTAAATAAAACCAAATTAAAAGTATTACACCTTTGGGTGTTCTAATAGGGATTATATTCATCAACAAGATAGTTACCCTATACTATTAAGTTGAAGGAGTTGTCATAGACAACATTTAATATAGGTGAAAGGAGGTTAAAAAAATAAGAAATGATATTTAATTTTAAGAAAATTTCTGCAATTGGAGCTAGTGCATTATTAACTGGTATGACTATGGGAGTTGCTGCTGCAGCAAGTTATCCACAACCTTTTATTGTTGGGGGAACTGCAAATGTGGCAATTGTTTATGGTACAGGAGCAGGAGTTTCAGCGTTAGACGCAGTTCAAGCAGGAAATATCCAATCTAACTTACAATCTTTTCTTCCAAGCGGAACAACAAGCACAGGTGCTTCTGGAGGAGACTCTTACTTAATTGAAAAGACTTCTACAAAGTTCCATATTGGTGATGGTATCTCAGATGTTATCTCTGTTGCTATTACTGATGATAATCTTCCAACATTATTAGCTGATGGAAAATTCATTGATGCAGATAATGATGAGTTTGATTATACTCAAAAAGTTAATATGGCAAATTTGTCAGTAACTCTATGGGAAGATAATGATTATAAGGCAGATGACCCTACAATAGGTGTAAGAATTTCATCAGGAAGCCATATACTTAACTATACTCTTGATTTTAGTGACGAACCTTTATGGGCTGATTTAGACACTTCAACAATACCTTTTATGGGCAAAGAGTATTATATTTTAAGCCATGTAACTAACACTACTTTGACATTATTAGATTCTGCTACAGATACTACTTTAGTAGAAGGAGAAACTACAAATTTAGATGTTGAAGGCACATCATATCAAGTATCTATTGCATTTATAGGAGGAACAGGAATATATGCAGAAGTTAAGCTAAATGTTAATGGAGAATTAACAAATAGTTTAGGAGAAAGTGAAACATATAAATTAAGTGATGAATCATATGTTGGAATCAAAGATATTCTTGTACAAGATTATGCTGGTGGAATTAAACAAGTAGAGTTTAGTATTGGAAATGGTAAGCTTAAATTAGTAAGTGGTTCTGATATTGAAATTAATGATGATAGTATCTCAGATTTAACAGTTTATTTTACTAATAGCGCTGAAAAACTACAAAAAGTAGTTTTAGAATGGGATGCAGAAGATGATTTATTTGTTACTACAGATAGTGAAGTCACAATGCCAGGATTTGAAGCTATTAAGTTAAGTTATGCTGGAGAAATATATCCCGCAGAAGAAAAAATAACAGTTAAACCAGGAAGTGATACATATTTTTTACTTGATAATTTTCCATTAAAAGATAGTGTTGAAGATATTGTTCTATTATATTACAATGGTTCTGAATTTGATTATATTGGTAAAGACAGTGATAATCAATTAAGAACAGTTGCATCAGGAAATTTGACATTTAATGGAAATACTGATGATTATTTTGTTGCATCTTGGAGTGATGGTAGTGATGCTGAATCTTATTTAATGAAAGCTACAAACTTTAAAATAGAAAACACCATAAACAAAACAACTCTTCAATATAGAGTAAATGGTATATGGACTGATAAAAAAACAGATGCACAAGACGATGATACTATTAGTATTGGAAGTGTTGAATTAAGAATAGGTCCTATTGATAAATCAGGCAAAACTGTTGTTATTGAACCAGTAGGAGCTTATGTAGATTTCCATACTCTTTATTCAAAAGAAGGTATGAAGGTTTATTTACCATTTAACAGCTCATCATCAACTGCTCCAGGAGTAATTAACTTGACTAATAATCCAAGTGATTTTAGTCTTATTTTATCAGAAGAAGATAAAAATGAGAATATTGGTGATGGAGAAAATGTTACTTTAACATTGTCTGAGAATGCTGTTCATGAAGCAAGTGTTACTGGAATTACTGGAGGCTCTGCATCAAATATTGAAATTGGTGACACTGATATATTTAGAAATATTGTATACTCAGCTCTTGCTACAGAAATAATGTGGGACAAGAGTGCTGACCAATATGATGTTGTATTAACTTATCATGGTGATGAAACTCGTGTGCAATTGTATGTAAGTGCGCCTGAAACAACTGTTACTAGTACAATAGGTGGAGCAACTCTTGGAGATGTTCTTGTTAAAGATACTGAAATCAGCTCTGTAAGTTCAAAGAACTTAGTTATTGTTGGTGGAAGTTGTATAAATTCAGTTGCTGCTAAAGTATTAGGTGTCGCGCAACATACTTGTGGTGCTGCATTTACTAGTGCAACAGGTATTGGATCAGGAGAATTCTTGATTAAGGGTGTAAGTGGTGCTTATACAACAGGTAAAATTGCATTAGTTGTTGCTGGTTATGAAGCTGCAGATACTGTAAATGCTGCTACATATCTAAGAACTCAAACAATTGATACAAGTAAAACCTATAAAGGAACTTCATCAACAAGTGCAATACTTATCACAACTACAGCATAAGTTTATTTTATTTTTTTCTTTTTTTTTCTTTTTTTTCAACTTTATGACGAGAGTCTTTTGAAAATATTGAGCTTGATAGGATTTATTGCTAAAGATGATTTAAGGACTTATTAAACAAAACCTTTACGAACAATAATTTTAAAAACAACAATTAATTAATTCTTATATGAAAAAAGAAGTGTTGCTTGGATTTTTTATTGTTCTCTTAATATTTAATATGTATTTTATAATTGCAGATGAATTAAATATTAGTGAATCAAATGATGAAGAATCAAAAGTAAATCAAGCATATACTTGTCTTGAAGAAAGAGTAAAGGATAAATGTTCTAAACTTTCTTCAGAAGAGAGAATCTTTTCTTTATTAGCTATTCAAAAATGTAAAGATGAAGTTATTGCAGATTCAAAAAATAATCAATGTTGGCCTAAATCTAATTGTAAAATAAAAACAACTGCTCAGGCAATTTTAGCTTTAAAAGAAGTAAATGTTGACACCAGTGAAGCAAAAGAATGGCTCTTGTCTCAAAATATGATTTCTTTAGAAATTGATTGGTATTTAGAAATTGAAAGCCCTGAATCAACAACATGCACAATAACTTATTCAGGAACTTCACATTCAATAGTTATAGGAGCAGATAAAAAACTAAGTTCAGGAGCAGGAAGCTGTTTAAGTTTAATAGAAGGTGCATGGTGGTTAAGAATTTCTCCATCTTGTTATAGTAAAGAATTTGAAATATCCTGTGATAAACAATTCCTTACAACTTTATTATTTAAGAAAAAAACATCTTCTACAATTCATGTTTCAGAAAAAATAAATTCAGCATCAGCAGAAGGAAAAACAACAGAAAAAGTTGATTCATCTTGTTTTGCTCAAGGAGGGTCTTGTAATTATGAAGGAAGCTTATGGGCTACATTAATATTAGATTATCTAGGAGAAGACACCTCGTCTTATTTACCTTATCTTGTTACTATGGCTGATGAGAATTTAAAACATATTCCTGACGCTTTCTTATATATTTTAACAGGAGAATTCCGTGTTGAATTATTAGCAAAACAAAAAAGTAATAAATATTGGGATGAATCAGGCGACAAATTTTATGACACTGCTTTAGCATTATATCCTTTTCAATATGAAGAACCTATAGAAAAAACAGGGTCTATAGAATGGCTATTAGAAGTCCAGGATAGTAGTGGATGCTGGCAAGGAGGCATTAGAAATACTGCTTTTATCTTATATTCTATTTGGCCAAGGACTTTCGGAGATATTATAGACGATGAAATTGATTGTGAAGAAACAGGATATTATTGCATGTCAGCAATAAGCTGTCAAGAAGCTGGGAGTGTATTAGATTATGATTGTAGTGGAGTGTTTGTATGTTGTGATAAAGAAAAATCTTTAGCCACTTGTAATGAGCAGGGAGGAGAGATTTGTAATTCAAATGAAAATTGTATAGGTGGAACAACTGTTGAAGCACTTGATACATCTTATGGAGAACATTGTTGTGCTGGAGGATTTTGTGAAGAGCCTGCACAAGTTTCAGAATGCGAAGAATATTTTGGGACTTGTAGGTCATATGAATGTAATGAAAATGAAGAACAAACAGATTTATATGATTGTGATTATGAAAGTGTCTGTTGTATTGAAAAAGAAGCTAAATCAAAAAATAATTACTGGTGGATTTGGATATTGGTTCTGTTAATATTTTTGGTTTTACTTGGGATAATTTTTAGAGATAAATTAAGGGCTTTTTGGTTTAGAGCAAAATCTAAATTTGGAAAATCAAAACCCAGTAGTAGAAGACCAAGATTTCCTCCTGCATTTCCAGCAAGACCTGTAAGAAGAGCCATGCCAAGAAGAATATTGCCCCCAACACAAAGACTACCAGCAAAAAGACCTTTAATCAAAAAACCAAAAGGTGAATTAGATAGTGTTCTTAAGAAGTTAAAGGATATGGGGAAATGATTTTATTAAAATAGAATATCAAAATCTAAGAGAAAAAATTTATTAACCCTTTTTCTTTTATTCTTACATGATAAAAAAGAGTGTATTTGTCTTAGCAATTTTATTTTTATTGCCAATCATCTCAGCAGTTGAATTTGATATGAAAACAGAATTCAACCAAGGAGAAACATTAATGGCAAGAGTTTCAGGAAATTTCCTTGAACCAATTCTCAAAGAAAATATTTTTTTCTATCGAGGGCATGTGAGAATTTCGATAAACCCAAATGTTGCAAAAATAGATGATGAATTTTATATATATGCTCCTCTTTTAGGAAAAGCCCAAAACAATTATTCAATTGTAATAAAAAATGTGAGATATATGAAAGGAAGCCAAATTAGTGAAGATGAAATTGTCAAAAATTTTTCAATAATCCAAGATATAGCTGATTTCACAATAGAACCTGGTTTTGTTGTTACTAAAGATGATTTTTTTATAAGAGTACAAAATCTACAAGACTCTAAAATTACTATTCAAATAAAAACAACCCTAGCTTTTGAGAGTGATGAAGGATTTTTTTCTTCTTTGTTGGAAAATCCAAATCAAGAAGAAAATTCAATAACTTTAAAATCAGGGGAAATAAAAAAAATAAATTTTAAAATAGAGGAAATAACATATCCAGTATTAAAAACAATTGAATTAAGCACTGAAAATTTAAAATATACAATCCTAGTTTACATATTTCCTAAGGAAACAGAACCAGAAGAAAAACAAAGAAATTTTAAATTTGAACCCTCAGAATTAAATATTCTTATGACAACAAATTCTAATACTACAAGAATAATCTATCTTTATAACACTGGAAAAGAAACATTAGAAAACATATCCTTATCATTATCAAACCAATTAAAACCTTATGTTTCACTTTCAATAAAAGAAATTAATGAATTAAAAGAAAATTCTAGTACAAAAATTGAATTAATATTATCTTCAGATTATGAAGAAAAATTCATTGAAGGGCAAATAACAGCCAAAGCTATTGATATTTATGCTTACTCTGCTATATTCCTGAATTTTTTAAATGATTATACTCCAATAAATGGCGAGGAAAAAATTAGTATTGCTAAAACCTGTTCAGAAATAAAAGGAAAAATCTGTGACTTAAAAAAAGAAGAATGTGATGGAGAATCAGTAAATGCTAAAGATAGTGTTTGTTGTTTAGGAAATTGTAAAGAAATAATTAAAGAAAGTTCAACAGGAAAAACAATTGGATGGGCAATAATTATTATAATTATTAGCTTTTTAGTTTGGTTTTTTAAAACAAAATACCGTGGAGCAAAAAAACCATTTAATTTGTCTAATATAATTAGTAGAAGAAAATAAAATTAACTTGTTTTGTCATTCTTAACATCTTTTTCCTTATCTTCTTTCCCTGTTTTATCTCCCACAGCTTCTCTAAGTTTTTTTTCTAAAATATTTTTCTCTACTTGAATTATTCTTGCAACCTCATCATATCCATGAAGCCTTCTTGTAAGTTCATTTAATATATCATTCCATCCGTTATTAGTCAAGGCAATTAATTCTGGGGAAATAATTTCAATATGTGCAGGCATATACTTAAACATTAATCTCGCAAGATGCAAGATTTCTTCTACCTCTACTTCAACCTCTGCAAAACTCGTGTAAAAATCTTTTTGATCTTTCATTAAAACAGGCTCTTTTATCTTTTTTTCTTTGATATCAACTCCTTTTTCTTCATCAATTTGTTTAACAATATTATTTAAAGTCTCTATCAAATGTTCTGGAGGTTTGCCTATGACTTCAATCATCATCGCTGCTCTTATTCCCTTAGTTTCTAATTCTTTATTATCTAAACTCATTTTTATTAAACCAATTCTTTTTTAATATAAATAAAAAACTAATCAAAACACAAAATATTACAAATCCATATATCGCATAATTATTTTTATTTAAATTCTCTTTATCCTCCTCGCTTTTTATATTTTGTGTATTTAACTTTATAACTTCTTGCTCTTTATCTTTTGGTTTAATTGGTGTTTTGTAAGAATCGGATAATTCTTCTATTTGATTATTTGAAAAATCATTATCTTCATGGTTTTCTTGAATAGCACCATCTCCTAAAATATCTTGTTCTACTTCATTAGGTTCTTTCTGTTCTTCAGAATTTTCTTCACAAACATTTTTTTCTCCTTTTGTGGATTCTTTAAATTCCCAAATTTCGCATAATTGCCATGTTAAATCATTATTTTCTTCGTCTTTTAGAAGAGGAGTCTCATCTATAATTTGTTCAGATTTTTTCAAAATTAATGTATCACCAGTATTAGTCAAAAATCTTTTTCCAAAATCAATTTTGATATAACCTTTTTTTATTCCCTCTAAATTAATTATATTTGATTTACTGTTTTCAAGATGATATTCACTCAAATTAATCTCAACCTCAGAATAAAGTTCAGCCCATTCTGTACAATCTCTACAATCATCTTCAGGATTTAATTCCACTTCAGTTATTCTTATTGCAAAAATAGGAACAACTAAGAAAACAAACAAAAATATCATCAAATAAAACTTCTTTTTAATCATAGAAAATAAAAAAATAGCATGTATTTAATTTTTATTGTACTTCTTCCCATACTTTTCTATAAAATCATCATACTCAACTTCTATTTTTCTTCCTTTTCTAACAACTTTAGCAATCCAAATTTGTGAAAAAATTCCTTTTTCTAAATACCACGCACATTTTTCTTTTTCTATTTTTGAAAGAATTCCATTCATTTTAACTTCAACTCCAATAACACTATATGCTCCTTTATAGATTTGTTTGATTGAAATAAAATCAGGAAAGCCTCCAGTATTCATTATAAGTCCTTTTGTGAATGGATTAAATTTTGGTTTACACTTAACTAATTTTCCTCTTTTCATTTTAGTGCCTCTAAAATTTTGCTTTTACAAAAATCTAAATTATTATGGATTTGACGTTCCCAAAATCTAATAATCTTAAATCCTTTTTCTTGCAATTCCTTAGTTCTAATTCTATCTATTTCCCTTCCAGAAGGATAGTTGTGATAATAATCTCCATCACATTCTATGACAAAATTTGGATGAATAAAGATATCGCATTGATATTTATGTTCTATTTGTGTAATTGGCTTATGTTTGGTGAATTCAATCCCAAGATTTTTTAAAAGAGTTTGTATAATTATTTCAGGTTTAGTGTCCTTTTTCAGAATTTTTTGATACAGCCTTTTTTCTTTAATTTTAAGGATAGTGCTAGGAGATTTATTAACTCCTGGATTTTTCTCCCCTTTTGGGAAAGAATATCTATTAGGGTGGTTCATTATTTTAGCTTTTGTTTTTTCAGAATGTTTATGTCCTTTATGGTATTTAGCAATATGATTATTTTTAATCATTTTACTATTTCGTGCAAACTCTCTCAATTTATTTGATTTGGCATAACAAGAAATATTACAGTATTTTTGATTTTCTCTTTTTGTTTTAATTTTAGCATCGCATACTGGGCAAATATAAATATAAATTTTCCTTTCTTTCCATTGACCTTTTTTCTTTCCTTTGTTATATGGAATCATTCCTTTTTTAAATGGCATTCTTATCCTCCACAAATTCAACATTATTAGACCATTTATCAACAATCCATCCTTTTGACTCAAGATCTTCTCGAACTTTCAACTCAAACCTAGCTCCTTTAGCCCGAGACTTTCGACCTTTTTTAACTTCAGATTTTTTCTTAGAAGTAGAAAATATTCCTGCTTTGTTCCATGAAGTTACATACTCCTCACTCCCCGCCTTTCTAATCATTTCCATAATCTTTTCTTTATTTTCTTTTTTAACTTTCTCCATAGAAAAATTAACCTAAACCTCTTTATAATTTTTTCTTACTCTTTTCATTAGTAAAAAAGAATCTGTTTGGAATTTAATTTTTTAATATTTCAAATGAAACAATTAGCTAAATTTTTTATCAGGATTATGATTTTTTGCAGTTATATCTCCTCTTGGATGTTCATAATATTGTTTTATTGTTTTTGAATCTCTCCAAATTTCTGATTCAGCTAAGGTCACTTTTAGTTCAAGGAGACAAGGAATTTCTTTTTCTATCTTTCTTGATTTTTTATATTTTTGTTCAAACTCAAATTCTGCCCTTTTTACAGGAATTGAATCAATTTCTGTTTCATCCCCCATGTATAAATGGTATATCCAAAAGGAAAAGCAATAATAAATTTCCCTCTATCTTTATTTCTTAAAAATTCATCTGCATCTATGGTGTTTTTTATTGTTTTTCTGGCAGTTTCAAGTATTTGATTGTTCTTTTCCCATTCATGATTTTCTCCACTAACATAAAGATTTGCAAAGTGAATTGTAGGGCTATCAATAGATTCTAATCTTAAATTACTAAATGTTTTTCCTTTGTAATTATTTTTCATATTTTTTCTAAATAAAAAGGGTATAAAAATGATTGGTTTTAAGAAATATCTTAAAATCATTATCTAATAAAACACCTAATTACCTAATAAAATCTATAGATAAGTTTATAAATTATAATTTTCACTATTATATAGTAATGATAAAGGTATTAATATGAAAAATCTAAATCGAAGAGAATTTATGAAATATGGCGTAGTCGCAGGAGCTTCATTGCTAGCTTCAAATAGCCTTGCCTCTACTATTTTAAAAAATGATGAGGACTTCTCAACATCAGTTAATATAATCTTAAATAATAAACCAACTTTATCAATAAATATTGGTGATGCAAAACTTGAATATCCAATTGTTGCTGGGCAAAAACTAAATCATCCAACACCTAAAGGTATTTTTTCTGTTAAAAAAATTATCCACAAACCACATTGGTATCCTCCTAGAAATTCAGATTGGGTAAAAAATAATAAAAAATTAATGACATATATAGAAAGCACAGATAATATTGATGAAAATGGCAATGTATTTATTCCTCATGGACATCCAATCCACCCTCTTGGAGACTGGAAAATAGGGTTTTATAAAAATTATTATATTCATGGTGCAGGAGATTCTGCAATTAACAGAGGAAAAAGATATGCCTCTCATGGGTGTATAAGAATGAGAGACAAAAATATTGAAAGAGTTGCTAATTTTTGTAAGAAGTATAATCCTTTAATTCATATCTCGTAAATTCTAGCTTATAAGTCTCTTGCCTGCAAAGTTCTTCTTTTATTGGCTTTTGCTCTTTCAATAGCATCTCTTAATATATTTTCTACTTTTTTTTCCAAAACCATTCCAACTTCTTCTGCAATGCTAGAAACAGAATTTTCTTTGTCAAGCTCTTTCACAACTTTTTTTATGTTTGATTTAACAATTAATACCATGTTTTAACCTCCTAAAAAATATGTTTTAATTACAATATAACCATCAACAATTAATCCTAAGATTGCAATTAATAAAATAATAAAACCAGTATATTTAGGGAGTTTCTTTTTTTGAATCATTTTAATCCCTACAAAGAGTAAAAAAGCAAAAACTCCAATACCAAAAATATCAAAAAATTCGGCATTCATTTTATTTGCCCCAACAATTTAATAATATTTTCTTTTCCAGCAATTAATATTAAATTAGCCAATCTTGGACCTTTTTTCTTATTTATTATTGCTTTATATGCGATATCAAAAAATTCTGTATTTTTGATTTTAACTTTTTCACAAATTTTATAAAATTCATTAAATAATTCTTTTTCTGTAAAGTCTTTTTTCTGTAAAGTTTTCTTTAATTCTAACAAAGCTTCCTTATCTTTTCCAGAAAATTTAACTTTTAATTTATTTTGAACTTTAAATTTCATGTCCTCTCCTGCATATTTTTCAAGCCAGTTTTTTACTTTTTCTGCTCTAACTTTATCAGAAGGAGAAATTCCTTTACTTGTTTGTATAAAAGTTATTAAGTGTCTAAAACTAGTTTTTTTTATTCTTTTCTTTTTAACTTTGTTCTCTTGAGATAATTCATATATTCTTTTTTCTTTTGGATTTATTTTATTTTCATAATATTTTTTTTCAAGTGTGTCATAATCTTCATAAATTTTTATAACATCATTATCAAAACTTATCTGAAAACCTGTTTTAGGTTTTGTTCTAACAAATAAATATCTTAAAACTTCTGGTTCATAAATTTTTAAACTTTCACTAAGAGGGATTGCATTTCCACTTGAACTTGAAAATTCTATTCCTCCTTTAGGCCTAACCCATTCATATATTTGATATATTGGGGCATTATAATCAAAAACTTTTTTTATAATTTCTTTTGAAGTCGTATAAGAACCTCCTATTACACTATGGTCAATCCCACCTGGTTCAAAATCAACTTTTTCATATTTCCATCTCATTGGCCAGTCAACTCTCCAAACAGCCTTTATAATTCCTTTTTTTCTAAAATCAATTTTATTTTTAAACCCACATTTACACTTATATTCAATAATATAGTCATTAATACTTAGAATTTTAGTAAAATCTTTTTTACATTTTTCACAATAAACACTTAAAGGATACCAATTTTCTTTTAAAGGCTCTTTTCTATACTTATGAAGGATATCTTTGATTATTTCTTTTTTTTCTATTGCTATTTTTATTAATTCAGCATATTTACATTTTTTATTCATCTCATTCTGTCTAATAAATTCAGGTTGGATTCCCAGAGGTTTGAGGTCGTCTTCAAATGGCTTTTCAAAATATCTTGCATAATCTAATTTCTTATTAAAAGGAGAAGGAAATTCACTTACAGGCATACCTAGATATTTCTCATAACTTTTTGGAATATTTTTTGGAATTTTTCTAAATCTATCATAATCATCCCATGAATAAATAAATTTTACTTTTTTTCCTTTATCTTTTAAAGCTCTTACAACTAACTCTGTTATAATAACTTCTCTAAGATGCCCCATATGAGCTATCCCTGATGGAGTAACCCCTGATGCACATATGTATTGTTTTTTGTCACCTTTTTCTTTAATTATTCTATCAGCAATTTGATCTGCCCAAAAAAACTTTTCCATGATTAATAAAAAGAATTTTAATTTAAATATTTACTTATTAAAATTATTTAGTCATAATATCTACTTGTAAAGGCTGAAAAAAGGTTATCCTATTATACTTATCAATTTTTTTGAATTTATCATTAAGAACGTGAACAGCATTAGCTTGGATATTTTCAAGATATTTTATATCAGTCATTGCACATGAAACTGCATGGGGCATCATATCATGGAGAGTTAAATGAGTTACCTCTCTTTCTTTGCCAAGAGGAATAGTTTTTACAACTTTTCCTTCATAAATATGATCATCATTATTATCTTTTTCCAAAAAATAAAAAGAATCTGGTTTATTTCTCAGTTTTTTTACTTTTAATTTCAATCTATTTATTAAATTAGCCATATTTGGATTTATATTTTTACATATTTAAATTTTTATATTATTTATTATATACTTCTTTTACTTCCTCTTTGGGATCTCATTTTCTATCCAATTCCTTATTTAAAAGCCCATCAGCTATTCTTTGAAATTTATTCCATCTGCTAACATGAAGATATCTTATTCTGATAAATTTTTCCTGAAGTTTTTGGACTTTTAAAAATAATTCAAGTAACTTTGGATTTCTTACTCTATATTTACCCAAAAGTTGTTTGACCACCAACTCAGAATCAAGCATGCATGTTAATTCATCATGAGTAAATTTTGAAGCTAATTCTAATGCTTTTATCAAAGCTTCATATTCTGCAACATTATTTGTAACCATCTTCCCAATTTTTGCACTGTATTTGGTAAGAATTTCTCCGTCTTTTCTAACTATAACTCCTATTGCTCCAAGTCCAGGATTGCCTCTTGAACCTCCATCAGAATTTGTGCATATGATTTTAACTTACTCCCCCCTTGTTAAAATCTTTCTCAAAAATTAAAAATTTTTGTTGTATCATTTAGAATTAAATTATCATCTCTTTTATTTTCTTTCTTTTTGTGTAAATTTGGTCTGGATCTTTTTCAGGATAGCCAATTGTTATGTTATAAGGAATAATATAATCTTTTGGGATATTTAGAAGTTTTTTTAATTTTTTTTCTTGCATAAGCCCTATATAACATGTTCCTAATCCTAATTCAGTAGCTTTTAATACTAAATTACTACAAGCAATTGAAAGGTCCACAAGAGCCCATTTTTTCCTATAAGAAGAATATTTTTTGTTTCTTGATTTTTTATATGCATTTAAATCTGAACAACACACTAAAATTATTGGGGCACTATAGACAAAATCCTGTTTAAAAACATTAAATTTTTTTAAAATTTTTTTAGTTTTTGAATCTTGAATTATCTTAAATTTCCAGGGTTGGGTATTTTTTGATGAAGGAGATAAACGTGCTGCATCAAGAAGTTCATAAATTATTTTTTTAGAAACAGGTTTAGACTGATATTTTCTAATTGAAATCCTTTTTTTTAATAATTCTTTAATATTCATTTTATATATGTAAAATTTTAAACAATTTAAAATCCTGGAATCTTTCTGGCTTAATTTCAACATTTCTTATTTGGGAATGTTTTGGTCCTTTTTTGCAAAGCTCAATTATTTTATTAACTTCATCAACATTACCCTCTAAAAAAACTTCAATTCTTCCATCTTCTAAATTTCTAATAAAACCTTTCACATTGTATCTTTCAGCATTTTCTTTTACAAACATCCTAAAAAATACTCCTTGTACAGTTCCATCAATATATAACCGCACAGACTTTTTCATAAAAAGATAAATGACTAGAGGTTTATTAATATTATTGAATTGCTTATATATCTCTCACATCCAACTCATTATTAACAATCGTGACTACTTGGCTAGCAAAATATGTATTTGGACCTACAGAAAGAGATGTTGCAACTTTTTTAAGTCTTTTTAGTTCTTTACTGGGTAATCCTTAATGGTCCCCTATGATAAAAACACAATCCTTAGGAATTTTAAATTTTCTTATATCTTCTCCTCTTTTATCTAAAATAAAAATCTTTTTATCTTGCTCTTGAAGTTCTTCAACAACCTTCAGAAAACTCTTTTTTTCAATAAAACATTTTGGAAAAACTTCTCGCTTTTCTTGTTTTCTATATTTGTAAAGAATTTTTTTTATTAATTTCCCAATATCCTTTTTGTTTATTTTGAGTTCAGGAGTTATTTGTATTTCAATGTGTTTTGGGGGGTCAGGAGCTCCATAAAAAACTAAATGCATTTTAACATCTTCTCTATAATCTTTTGATAGAAAAAAACCAGCAATTATTGCATGAATCACAATATCCATTCTTCCAGCTTTCATTAAATTATCGACATCAAAATTGCCAGATGTCCTTGCGCTTTTAGAAAAATAAATAAAATGTCTCATTTTATAGGTTGTAAAACAAATTTAGCTTTAGCATAAACATGTTCTGTATTAAGTATTTCATATATCCCCACAAATCTAGAGTTTGAAAAAACACAAACAATTTTGCCTTTGTTAAGTTTTAAACTTTTCATCAAATCTTCTTTGTGAATTGGTTTCCCAGTAAATATTTGTTTCAAATTATTCTTTTTTATTTCAATCACTTGAAATAATTTGTTTACAATTTCTGCAGGAATTATAATCTCTCTTAACAATTTTTCATTTCCTTTTTCATATTCATCAACAGCCTTTTGAAAATCATATAAATTCACAATTGGATATTCTTTATCATGCTCTATAAATATTCCTGCTCTAATCCTTCTTAATTCAAGCATATGTGCACCAATCTTTAATTCTTTACCCAAATCATCGAGCAATTTTCTAATATAAGTTCCTCCTTCAACTTCTGCTAAAAATAGGATATCTTTTCCTTGATTTTCTAAAAGTTCAAATTTTTTTATTTCTCTTTGTCTTTCTTGTCTTTTAACCCGTGATTTTACCGGAGGAGTTTGCTTAATTTTCCCCATAAACTTTTCTTTTATCACTTTCCTAATTTCTTTCAGAGGTATATCTTTGTGAATCCTCATTATTCCAATATATTCTTTATCTTCTCCTAAAAAATATCCTGTTAATTTACAGGCCCTATTTAATGCAATAGGCAAAACTCCTGTAACTTTTGGATCAAGAGTTCCAAAATGGCTTGTCTTTCGAAGTTTTAATTTTTTTCTCACAAAATCAGAAATATTAAAAGATGTTGGACTACTTGGCTTATCAATATTTAAGATTCCAAATTCTAAAAGTTCTTGAATTGATTTTTGGGATTTGATTTCTTTTATATCCATAATATATATTTAGACTACTAAATCTTTATAAATCTTTAAGGAATTTCTAGGCCATGTGCGGGATTGTCGGTTATTGGAATACAAAGTTGGAAGCATTTTCAATACTTTTTGAATCACTTAAAAAACTCGAATACAGAGGTTATGATAGTTTTGGATTTGCAACTATTTCTAATGCACAATTATTCATAGAAAAACAAGTAGGAAAAGTAAGTGTTGTAAAATGCAAAGATATTCCAGGAGTAATTGGTATAGGTCATACAAGATGGGCAACACATGGGAAAGTAACTGAAAAGAATACCCACCCTCATGTAGATTGTTCTAAAAAAATAGCAGTTATTCATAATGGAATAATAGAAAATTTTCAAGAACTGAAAAATGACTTATATAAAAAAGGTCACAAATTTTTAAGCGAAACAGATACAGAAGTAATCCCTCATTTGATTGAAGAAAATCTTAAGAAAAAAATGAATTTAAAAGATGCAATAATAGAAGTTGGATTATCATTAAAAGGAAGGAATTCTTTTATCGCTTTAAATCCAGAAACTAAAGAAATGATTGCATTTAGAAACGGATCTCCTTTAATAGTTGGAGTAATAAAAGAAAACAACAACTCTGAAGTTTTTATTGCGTCAGATATTCAAGCATTCTTAAATAAAACAAAAAAAGTAATGTATTTAGATGATAATCAGATTGTAATCATAAATGAAAACCCAGAGTTCTATGATGTTAAAACAAAAAATAAGATAAAAAAAAGATTAATAAAAATTGATTTGGATGCAAAAGATACTGAAAAAGGAGATTATTCTCATTATATGTTAAAAGAAATTATGGAACAAAAAGAAACTTTGGCAAGAGCGATTAATCAGGATAATAAAATTCTTATGCATGTAGCCCAAGAAATTAATAATGCGAGAGGTGTATTCTTTATTGGGTGTGGAACAGCTGCAAGAGTTTGTCATACAGCAGAATATGTATTTTCAATGGTTGCTGATAAGCACGTGAATTTTATTCCTGCATCTGAGTTTGAAAATTACAAGCATTTTTTGCTTCCAGAAACACTTGTTATAGCAATTTCCCAAAGTGGGGAAACAGCAGATGTCCTTGATGCACTAAAAGTTGCAAAACAAAAAGACTCTAAAATTATTTCTATTGTAAATGCTCCTGGATCCTCAATTATAAATGTTGCAGACTATAATTTTTTAATTAATGCTGGACCAGAAAAAGCCGTTGCTTCAACAAAAGCAACAACTTCACAAATTGCAGTAATTATACTATTAGCATATGCTTGTGCTGGACGATTAAAAGAAGGGTGTAGGATTCTTGTTGATGTTGCTGGAAAAGTTAATGATATGTTAAATCCTCGCTATAACGAACATATTAAAAATTTAGCTCAGAAAATTTATCAAACTAAAAATGCATTTATTATTGGGAGAGGTATAAATTATCCAATGGCCCTTGAATCTGCAATTAAAATAATGGAAGTGAGTTATATTCATGCACAGGGTTTTGCAGGAGGAGAATTAAAGCACGGACCAATAGCACTAATTGAAAAAGAAACACCAGTCATTGCTTTGGTTGGAAATAATGAATTAAAAAATGAGACAATTAGCAATGCAATAGAAGTTAAATCGCGAGGAGCTTATGTAATAGGGATTGCCCCTGAAAACAATGAAGTTTTTGATTACTGGATTAAAACACCTGATGTCGAAGAAATTGCATCATCAATAGTAAGTCTTATTCCAATCCAGCTTTTAGCATATTATTTAGGAACTTTAAGAGGTTATGACGTTGATTATCCTAGATCTCTTGCAAAATCAGTTACTGTTAAATAATTAAATTTCTCCTCTTAAATATCTCTTTCTTTTTTCTTCTTCAAATTTCTCTATTGCATAGCGTAAAGTTGTTCTTGGAATATTTTTGTAATGTTTTTTTAGGAAATCTTCAAGCACTAAAACATCTTTTTTCCCTACTTCTCTAAGCATCCACCCAACTGCCTTATGAATTAAATCATGAGAATCCCCTAATAAAATTTCTGAAATTGTTAATGTATCATCAAATTTGTTATCTCTAATAAAGGCAAATGTAGAAATTATTGCAATTCTTTTTTCCCAAAGATTATTTGATTGAGCTAAATCATAAATCACTTGTTTTTGGTTATAGTTTTGTAATAGATAATCTCCAATTACATGTGGAGCAGATATATCAACAAGATTCCAATTATTTATTTTTTTGGAATTATCTAAATAAAAATAAAATATTTTTTTCTTATTTTCTAAAGAAGATTGATTATATTTATGAATCAATATTAATAAACTTACTAAACGATGTTCATGTATTTTACTATTTAACAATTCTTGTATATCATTTAAACTAAGCTTAAAATATTTTTTAGCAACATTCCTCTGAACAGGAACTTTTATTCCAAGAAAAACATCTCCTTCTCCATACTGTCCTTTTCCTGTTTTAAAAAATCTTTGAAGGATTTTTGATTGTTCAGGATCTGCAAGATTTTGCAGTTCTTTTTTTAATTGAGATAACATGTTTGAATAAAAAATCAGGGGTATAAAAGATTACTGCTCACTTCCCTGCCAACATCCCAAATTGTTGTTCATTATAGTCACAAAATTAATAATAAAATGTTAATAAAAATTTTCTCCTCACTAACACTCAGAAATTAGTGTATAACTATTAATAAAATAATTAGATAATACATTAAACTCTTTTTTATTAACTAATCTTTCAAGAGAAAAACTTGACAAAGTCTGTTTTGAGAGATATCAATTGCGAACATAGTGAGCTAATTATTTCTCCAAAGCTTTTCTAACTTGTCTTTTAGGTTGTTTTGTTTTTGCAATAACCTGATGTTTTGCTTGTTTTGCAGCAGCTTTTCCCCTTTGCTTCCCTGCTTCAACAACAGCAGATTTCTTCTCTTTTTCTTCTGCCTTTTTTTCAGAAGTTTCTTTTGTTTCTTCTTGCTCTTTAGGCTTTTCTTGTTTTATTTTTTCAATGGTTTTCTTTTTCTTTTCCACAATTTCCATGGCTTTTTGCTCTCTTTTTTCTTCTCTTAATTTTTTAAACTTTAATTTTTCAGGCATTTCAGAAAGTTCTGCTCTAACAATATCCCCTATTTTTATTGCCTTAACTTTAATCTTTGATGGGGGGTTTCTAATTCCTCTAAACCACACTGCTTCATTTAAATAACCATCAATTTTAACTTTTTTTAAATCTCTATCTCTTATTTTCATATGCCTGACTAAAAATTCTTTTATAATTTTTATTGCTTTATTTGTTCTCTTATGTTTTGGGACTTTTTTGAATTTATTTCTAAGAGGAATTATATATTCTCTTTCAAATTCAGGTTTTTTTATCTCAGTTTTTTTAGCCATTTTTATCCAAAATGTGATTTCCTTTGTTTTCTTGGTTTAATATGAAGTTTAGTTCTTCTCCAAGATCGCCTATGCTTAGTCATAGCAGACGGATGAATTCTCTTCCCCATCCCATATTTTTTAAGAACAGCCCAAACAGGAGCCCACTTAGTTTGTCTTGCTTTTTTTGCCAGTTTTGTCTTTTTATTTGGATTTTTTATTCCCATTTTAAATTTTATTCATTAATTCAAAATTTAATTCTGCTTTTTCTTCTAAATCTGATACAATTTGAGATGCATTTTTTCCTATGAGTAAAGCATAAATATTATCACCTTTTTCATTAGCATATTTAATATTAATTCTATTTGTCCGGTGGTCTCTCTTTACATAGTATCCTAATAGCGTTCTTTTGCTACTTCCTGGAAAATTATCTTCTAATGCTTTTTCAAATTCTTCTTTATTCACAGGCTCTCCTTTTTTATTAACTATTTTAACATGTTCTATATACATTTTATTTTATTCCCTCCATAAATTCTTTGCCTTTTTCAGTTAATTGTCTTCCAAGTTTTCTTTTTTTTATCCCCCTAACATCTTTTGCTATTTCTGTAAATTCAATTTTATCTAATTGTTGGAGAATTGTTCTAATTATCTTTCCTCCTGCTTTTTTGAAAATTTCTGGTTTATAACCTCTATTCTTTTTACTCCCATACTTTGTCTTTAATCTATTAACCCCAACTGTTTTCTTTTTATAAATTTGTTTTAAAATACTTGCAGTTCTTTTATACCAAAAATCAGGATCTTCTATTGGTCTTTCTTTTGCAGGTCCTGACTTGACAAACTCCACCCACTCTGGATGTTTAAACTCTAGGATTTTTTTCAAAGCCTCAGCTAATTTTAAATTATATTCCTGAGCATCTATATCATAAACTGCCATTTTAATTATTTGACCATTCCTTTCGGAATTAGATTGGTTATTAACCATTTAGTCTAAAAATTAACTTAAAAAGATGTTTATAAAAGTTTAGTTTCAAAGGTTTTTCTAAAAACAACCACAACAACCATCTGATTTTTCATCTACTATCTCTTGCAGATACTGTTTAAATCTTTTCTCTTCATTTAAATGTGTTTTAGTTAATGCAGAAATTAAATATTCATTATTTAGGTTGGCATCTTTAAAAAATTCTTCTCCTTTTAAATGAGAAGACATCAAATTCTCAAGAATCCTCTTTGCTTGAGGAATTTTAGATGTAGCAATTTCTCTTAAAGTCCCTCTTGGTAATAATAAATAATTTTCAGTCCCAGTTATATTAAGTCCATATCCTTCTAATTCTTGAGGATCTTTTCTTACATCTACATTAGAATCCTGATAAACAATTTCCCACTCTTCATAATGAATCATATAGAATTATCCCTAATTTCATTTATATTATTTATTGTCCTCAAAAACATATATTATCTAATTGCTTTTCTCCACTTCTTAATAACAATTGTAAATCCAATAACTCTTGAAGTATAATTTTTTCCTAATTTTTTTAAGATTTGCTCTGAAAATTCTTTTACCTGTGATTTATCTTTTCGTGCATTTTTCAAAACAGAAATTCTTACTTGTCTATGATTTTTAAAATGATTTCCCAAAGTTATAATAAAATTTTCTGTTATTCCTTGTTTTCCTAATTGAACTTGTGCTATTTTATGCATTTTTTATTAATAATTATTTATTATTTATTTATTTTTTCCTTTTTTATAAATATCTCAATCCACTTTTTCTTAACTTTGATTATCTTGAATTTTCTAATTCCAAATGTCCCTATTTTCATATTTGATTTTTTATAAATATCTTTTCCTTTAAATTTATGAACAAGAATGTCTGTTTTATTATCTCTCCATTCTTGACTATGCACAGCACAAAATATTGCTGCTTCTTTTATATCTTTTCTTTTGGCTTTTCCTTTGATATTGACAAAGGGGCTTCCAGGAGCAGCAGTGTGTAAAACTACTTCATTCTTTTCTACTTGTGCTATAAGTTCTTCGTTATTTTTTGCATTTCTCCCTGCTAAGATAACCTTTTCTGAGGATGTTTTTGTTTGTCTAAATTTCATTTTCTAAATTTTTAATAAGTTGATTTATATATTTTCTTATTTTTAGGTTTTCAAATTGCTCAAATAAATCGAAATAAGCTCTAATATCACAACAAGGACAATTTTCTCTTACATAATATGGGGGTTTTAGAAAAAAACAATCAACACAAAACTCTTCATCAAAACCACTATAAGGATTTGCAGGTTTTCCATCTCTTAATGACATAATTAATAAAAAAGAATCAAAGTTTTAAATCTATCGTGCATGTTCCTAAACTTTTATATATACTTTTTAATAAATTAATAATATGGTAAAGAATAAACTTGGCTTACATCATTATCACAAAAGAAAAAGAGTTCATAAAAAACTTGAGCCATATCCTCATCCAGATAAATTTAAGCGATTTATGGATAAAGCTATCTATGTTGTAGCAATTTTAGGTCCAATCATGACTCTCCCACAAGTTATAAACATATGGATTAATAAAAATGCTTCAGGAGTTTCTGTGATTTCTTGGTCTTCTTATGTAATACTCTCTTTATTTTGGTTAACCTATGGGATTCTGCATAAAGAAAAACCAATAATTTTTACATCTGTGTTATGGATTATTTTAGATATTTTAATTGCAGTTGGAGCAGTTATTTATGGTTGATTTTTAGTTAGTTTTCATCTCCATTGATTAAGAGCTTCTTCTAACTCAACATGTGTTCTAGCATATTTCCTTAGTGAAATTCTTTTAAGAGTAGCCTCTACTGCTTGTCTCATTGCAATTGCTCCTGCTTTTGTTCCAAATGAATGTCCATGTATTCCGCCACCTGCCTGGATTACCAAATCTTTTCCAAGGTGCTTTATGAGAAAAGGAACATGCCCAGGATGTAATCCTCCTGAAGATACTGCTAAAACAGATTTAATATTTATCCATTTTTGCTCTAATCTTTTTTTAGTTGCTTTAATATTTTTATTTTCAATTTCTTCATTTAATTCTTCAATGTCTTTTATTTTTCCCTCTAGTTTTCCAATTCCAGTTCCAATATGAAGTGTATCCACCCCAATCAATCTTGCAAAATCAGCAATAACCATCATACTTATTCCATGCTCAGGATTTCTGTCAAAAGCAGCATGCATTGCTCTGTGTGCATGAATTGCCATTTTAAAATTCGCCTCTCTTAAGGTTTGTAATGCAGCCCAACCAGTAGTCAAAATATCAATCATAACATACTTGCCTCCTTGCTTCTCAACTAATTGTGCTCTCTTAATCATTTCTTTTGTTTCTGCAGTTATATTAACCAAATAAGCTTTTTTCTCCTTGGTTTCTTTTTCAGCTCTATCTGCCATCTCTAAAGTTTTTACAAGTCTTTTTTCAAAAACATTGAATTTTTGCGAAGCCAAATTTTCATCATCCTTCACAATATCACACCCCCCTTTCCAAGATTCATAAGCTGATTGTGCATGATGTTTTACATTCAGACCTAATTTAGGTTTTATTATTGTCCCAATCAAAGGTCTTGACTTAATCCTCATCATTTTTCTAATACCATTTATTCCATATTTTGGTCCTGAAAAACTTTTTAAAATTGATTTAGGAAAACTAACATCTTGCAACCTTATTGCTTTCACAGCCTTCATTCCCATAATATTTCCAGCAATGCTTGAAAGAATATTAGGAACATTATCTTTTTCAAATAATTCTTCAGGATAAGCAATCTTTACCCATTTCCCATGAATAGAAAAAACTTTTGCCTTTAATTTCTCAACATAATCTCTTTCTTTTACTTTTGTCCATGTTCCAACACTACTCTCCAAAGCAACAGTATTTGCAGCCTTTTTTATTGAAATCTTATTTGGAGAAATCTTAAACAAACAAATTAAATCATTTTTAGGTTTGTATTTCAAATCTATGAAATCTAATTCTTTCACCATCTTTTTAATAAGAACTGTTTATTGTTTAATAAATTTTGCTTTTAGAACTTGCTCGTGCTAACGCGCTCGAGATGATATATAATAGTTAATAAAAACGCTCTTAAATCTTGTATTAATCACTAGCGGAAAATCATGGTAAAAGCCTGTTTTAGAGCAATTAATCTGTGAGTGATAGAGAACCAAACTATTTCAAACAAGCAGGCAAATCCCCACATTTTCTATGATAAGCAACACATTCACAACAGATTCCTTTTCTCTCACAATTTGGCCAGTCACAAGGACAGTTTTTTAAATTTTCTTCCTTGTTTGGGCAGGATAATCTGTTAGACATTTTTTATATCTTCTTTACAACAGCTCCCTCTTTTGTATCATCAATTTTATATCCTAATTTATTAATCTTTTTTCTCAATTTATCAGCTTCTTTCCAATCATTCTCTTTTCTTGCTTTTTCTCTTTTTTTAATAATCTCTTTAATATTTTTTGGGATAATTATTTCTTCTTCTTTGTCTAAATCTAATCTAAATACTTTATCAAACTCTATTGTTAATTTATATTTTTCAGAATCATTTAATCTGTTATCTCTTAAAATTTCCCATAAATAAGAAATTGCCCTTGGGGTATTTAAATCATTATTCATAAATTCTGAAAATTGTTTTTTAGCCATTTCAATATTCTTTTTATTTGTTTTTTGTTTAACTTTTTTGATTTTTGATATTATATTTTTCAAGCGAGTATAAGCATTTTTAGCTGCGTCTAAATGTTTTGTTGTAAAAATAACTGGTTTTCTATAATGAGTAAGTAATATAAGATATCTATAAACTAGTGGACTGTATCCTTGTTTTTCTAATTCAGATATAGTCATTATCATCCCTTTACTTTTTGACATCTTTCCTTCCTTGTTAACTAAAAACTCTTCATGCATCCAATAATTAACAAATTTTTGGTTATTTGCTGCTTCTGATTGAGCTATTTCATTTGTATGATGTACTGGAATATGATCTATTCCCCCTGTATGAATATCAATTGTTTTCCCAAGATTTTTCATAGCCATTGCTGAACATTCTAAATGCCAACCCGGAAAACCAACCCCCCAAGGAGAATCCCACTCTTGTTGTCTAATCCCTGGTTTTTCTGAAAATTTCCATAAAGCAAAATCAGTCTTGTTTCTCTTCTCTTTAATATCAATTCTTTTGCCTGCTTGAAGTCCTTTAATATTAAGACGTGCAAATTTCCCATAATTTTTAAACTTAGATGTATCAAAATATATCCCGTCTGATGTTTTATATGTATAACCTTTTTTTTCTAATATTTTTATGAGTTTTATTTGTTCTTTAATATATTCTGTTGCTTTAGACCAAACATCTGGCTCAAGAATATTTAATTTGTGAAAATCTTCTTTGAAAAGTTTAAAATAATATTCTACAATCTCTTGAGCTTTTTTTCCTTCTTTTTTCGCAGCCTTTTCTATCTTATCCTCTCCAGTATCTGCATCAGAAGTCAAATGTCCTACATCTGTTATATTAATAACATGTTTAACTTTATATCTTAAATATTTAAAATATCTTTTCAAAATATCTGAAAAAATATAAGCTTTTAAATTTCCAATATGTTGATACCAATAAACAGTTGGTCCACAACTATATATTCCCACTTTTCCATTATGAATCGGTCTGAATACTTCTTTCCTCCTTGTTAAAGTGTTATATAGTTTTAACATATAGAATAAGGGGAAAAAGATATTTTAAAGTTATTCCTTATGCTTCTATTTGAACATCAAAAAAACTAGAACTATATTCCTGGTCATCAAGTTTTGTATTTATTCTATATCTTATAGTACATAATGGAGCTATTTCAGGTATATTTATTCTACTTATCTCATAAATTGATTGTCCTGGAGGAAGAGGTATTCCTCTGGTCTCTTTTTGACCTGGACCAACATAAGATAATGCTTTTTGCTCTGTTAACCCCCCACAATCACTTAAATCTGAAACAACTATTTCATAGGTTAGTTTAGATGTTTCTGATACCCCTCTTTCTAAATTCTTAACAGCCCATGCAACCCCCCAATCTTTTCCTTGCTTAATATTCACTTTTTGGTTTGGGAGATAAACAACTATTCTTTGATCTTCTGAAAATAATTTATTAATTTCTCCTCTTACTTTTTGATCTATTATTTCTATATTATATTTTGCACTACTAAAAATTGATTGAACTAAAACCAATCCAAGAATTAAAACAGTCATAAGTAAAACTATAGTAACAATAGTCCCCACACTCATTTCCATTGCTGCTTTTTTGTTATTCATTTTAAGGGGAAGCTCGGGAAAGAGTTTACTCCCTTTGTTGTAAAATAAAGTGTAACAGCAATTGTGATAATAAATAAAATCGCACTTAATATTATCCCAAAAGTGTTTAATTTTTTAGCTTTTTTTGATAAATCTGTTTTTTGTTTTTTGCTTTGAATAAATCCAATAATCCCTAAAATCAATCCTGCTAATGGAGTAAAAAATGCAAAGACTATGCTCATTATCCCAAAAACATAACTTATCTTGCTAAAATCCTCTTTTTTTTCTGCCATAACTTAATTAATGATTTTCTGTTTTATAAATGTTTTTAATATGGGGCGACGGGGAGTCGAACCCCGGACACATAGATCTTCAGTCTATTGCTCTCCCGCTGAGCTACCGCCCCATGAAAAAAAGACGAGTTGGAGTTTTTTAAATGTTATTAAGTATGTTATTGAGTATAGAAATTTTTATAAAAAATTATGTGTGAGATTTTCTATGGTCACACTTGATAGTAAGGAATTATTATTTATGCCATCTGAAAAAATTCAAAGAACATTAACTAAACAATTCCCTATTTATTCTTCTTATATTATCATGCCAAGAACTAATAAGATTAAGCAAGAATTTCAAATACGTAAAAATTTGACAGGCATCATTGAAGATATTAAAACATTTTATTATCTTGCTAAGAAAGGTTTTGAATCTGAGCAACTTTTTTCAGTGGTCTTGGAGGGAATGAAAAATTCTTTTGAACATGGTCCTAGTGATTTTCCTTTTGTAATTTATGGCTCTTTTTTTGGGAATCAAGCCATTTGTCACGGATTCAAAGATTTTGGAGATTATTTTAAAAATCCAGAAACTAAAACTAAATGGGAATCTATGGAGCATATTCCTTCAAAAAAGACAAAACACATCCATAATAATGGAACTGAATGGATTTTAAGGTCAATGGTAGATTATTTTGAAGTCAATAATCTTCAAGGAGTTTTATTTTGTGTTCAAAATCTGGATAGATTAAAAATTTCTCTTTCTAATAATTTTTGTAGTTTACATAGTTATTGATACAAAAAGGTAAGTTAGGAATAGGCCACCTTCTGTAGTTCATCGTAATCGAACTGAACTTGTTAACATTTCACTAAGCGGTTTAAAACCTTGCACCAGTCAAGATGCTCGTTTCATCAAATCCTTTACTTCAAAGTTCCACGCAAGTTTCATAACTTAGTAAAGGCTGTGGCGTTTCTTTAACAGAGCTTTGCTTTACAACAATCCTGTTTCCAGGATAACTCCTAATCGGTCCAGTAAACTGGAGGTGGGCAGACCTTCCTCAGAACTCAGAAATCATTTATATTTCTTGACAATTTAATGTCAGAGCCCGAAGTTAACTACCTAACTTACAAAATTAAAGGGGAAAATGGGTTTAAAAATCTTATGATAGTAAGCTTTAAATACTCTTATGAAGTAGTGACAATATGAGAAAAGTAAGCTTAGATGAATTTGAAAAATCAATTAAAAATGCTGTTGAAATAGGGAGGTTAACATATGCAACTACTTCTTATGAAATTAGAGGTTCTGATCGTGGAACAGATAATATTATTGTGATTAGAAAATGTCATGCCCTTGGAAAATATATAGAAAAAAGATGTCAATATTCTAAAGATGAATTTAACGAACAAGAAATCCCAAAGCATTGTTTAGAAGATTTAGAAAATCTTGTTCAACCATTTAAAATAGATTGCCATAAAAACTTTATCAAAATACTTGGCAAAAAGAGAAAAAAAAATTAATTTTTAAATTTAGTTAATTATTTATATTTCTTATTCTTAATTAATTTAGTATAATTAATCATCATGGGACTAAATATTAGAGATATTATTTCGCGTAAGGAGATAAAAATCTCAGATTTAAATAGAAAAACTGTTTGTGTAGATGCGTTTAATGTTTTATATCAATTCTTATCCACAATCAGACAAATGGATGGAACTCCTTTAATGGATAATAAAAAAAGAGTTACAAGCCATCTCTCTGGAATTTTTTATAGAAATATTAATCTGCTTTCTGAAGGAATAAAATTAATTTATGTTTTTGATGGAGAAGCCCCAGATCTAAAAGTTAAAACCCATAAAAAAAGAGAAATATGGAGAGATCTAGCAAAAGAAAAATATAAAGAAGCAAAACAAAAAGAAGATTTAACAGCAATGAGAAGATATAGTGGTCAAATAACAAGACTTGACAATGAAATGATTAATGAAAGTAAAGAACTTTTAAAGGCCATGGGAATCCCAGTTGTTCAAGCACCTGGTGAAGGAGAAGCAGAGGCGGCTTATCTCTGCAGAATTAAAGAAGATATTTACTCTAGCATAAGCCAAGATTATGATACTTTACTTTTTGGAGCTCCGAGATTGATTCAAAATTTAACTTTAGCGAGAAAAAGAAAAACTTTAT
>SDBT01000627.1_pt1 | contig 56608 bp, 44 predicted proteins | sample 2277101 | NCBI WGS metagenome assembly SDBT01 (sample SAMN10404973, study PRJNA504765) | marine sediment metagenome | isolation source: marine sediment core GS10_PC15, 103 cmbsf | place: Arctic Ocean: Southern Knipovich Ridge | collected 2010 | reverse complement strand
AGATGCAAGATGCAGGATGTAGGAACGACCCGTCCCCCGATGCTGGATACTGGATGCTGGATCCGCTCACGCGGCCGGGTTTGCCCGCAGATTGACGCAGATGAACGCAGATAAACACGTATGGAATCAGTTGTGTCTATCTGCGTGATCTTGCGGGTAGATTTTATTGGAGGCTTGGCCAGGTAGGGCGTCTGCCCGAAGGACGGCTTATTGATTGCCAGCATCCAGCATCCTGTACCCAGGTGGGTGGGTGGTCGGGAACTCAAAACTTAAAACTAAGAACTCAAAACTGGATCCTTCTCCGGCACTACCACCGTGAGCGCCCCTGGCACGACCTCGAACCGCACGATGGGCGGTTCCAGGGTCACCGAGTTGCCGTCGAGGTGGGCGGGCAACGGATTCTCGAAGTGGAGCTCGAGCCACGGTGCCTGCAGCTGGTGGGTCCCCTTTTTCTTCCCCAGCCCCCCCCGCATGGCGGCCGCCAATCGTGCCAAACGACCGAGCGGACCGACCTCCTCTACCAGGCAGACATCGAGCAGCCCGTCGTCCGGAACCGCCGCCGGCGTCAGGGCGAAGCCGCCGCCGGTGGTCGGCCCGCCGTGCACCGCGAGAATCAACATGGTCCCCTCGTAGGTCTGCTCTTCGGTGACCATCCGGACCTTTTCCGCGCGATAGCCAACGAGGGCCGACAGCGCTGCGATCAGGTAAACGGCAATGCCGCGCACCCACTTGATCCTCGCCGCACGGTCGTTGATGTTGGCGGTGAGCCCGACCCCGATGGCGTTGAGCACGAAACGGTCGCCGGTCCGGATGAGGTCAACCGGCCGGCAACGGCCGTCGACCGCAGCCCGCGCCGCGTCCTCGAGGTCGTGAGGCACACCGAGGGATCGCGCGGCGTCGTTGCCGGTACCGAGCGGCAGGATCGCGAGCTCGCCGCCGCCCGCGCGGTACAGGCCTTCCGCCGCCTCGCAGACCGTGCCGTCGCCCCCCGCCACCACCACCCGTGCAACCCCATCGGCGACCGCGGCGGCCGCGAGCTCGGTGGCGTGGCCCGGCCCCTCGGTGAAGACCGCAGGCGCGGACAGCCCCCACTCGGCGAGGCGTTCGGCCGTTAGGGGCCATTCGCGGCCGAGCCGACCCCCTGCAGCCGCCGGGTTGACGATGATTCGCACAGAGACAGCCTAATCGATCATCGATCGATTTCAATGTTCATCGACAATAGCCTGTACAATCGTCGCGCCGGCTCCTTGTTCGTCCGGAGACCGCAACACTACAAGCCGAGGTGAAGTGTGTTCGAGTTCGCAATCGTGGTCCTCTTCGCGCTCGCCATCGCCGACCTGATCGTTGGTGTCAGTAACGACGCGGTCAACTTCCTCAACTCGTCGATCGGTTCACGGGTCGCGCCACGCACCGTGATCATGGTCATAGCGAGCCTCGGCATGCTCGCCGGCGTGACCTTTGCGTCGGGCATGATGGAGGTGGCCCGCAAGGGAATCTTCCACCCGCAGTTCTTCACCATGCCCGAGCTGATCACGATCTTCCTCGCCGTCATGCTCACCGATATCATCCTGCTCGACCTCTATAACACCTTCGGTCTCCCAACCTCGACCACCGTCTCGATCGTTTTCGAGCTCCTCGGTGCGGCGGTCGCAGTCTCCCTGTTGAAGATCAGCCAGGCTGGAGCCCCCTTCCGCGAAGTCGTCAACTACATCAACACGAGCAAGGCACTGGCCATCATTTTTGGAATCCTGTTGTCGATCGGGGTGGCTTTCATCGTCGGGGCCTTGGTGCAAATCGCCACCAGACTCCTCTTCACCTTCGACTATGAGAATAGGCTGAAACGATACGGGGCGCTGTGGGGTGGCGCAGCCCTTGCGTCGATCATCTACTTCATCCTCATCAAAGGCGCCAAGGGATCCTCTTTCATCACTCCCGAAGCCCTTGCCTGGATCAAAGGCCACACCGGTCTCATCCTGTTGGCCTCCTTTGCTTTCTTTACCGTCCTGCTGCAACTCCTCATGACCCTCACCCGTGTCAACGCTCTCAAGGTTGTCGTCCTGGTCGGCACCTTTGCCCTGGCCATGGCGTTCGCTGCCAACGATCTCGTTAACTTCATCGGCGTACCGTTGGCCGGTCTGGCTGCGTACGTGGAGGCCGGCGCCGCAGCAAATCCGATGACGGCCACAATGGAGGCTCTCCGGCAGCCGGTCCAGTCCAGCACCCTCTTCCTCTTGATCGCCGGCACCATCATGGTTGCGACCCTGTGGCTGTCCCGCAAGGCGAGAACCGTCACCAGAACGGAGGTGCGCCTCGGTCGACAAGAGGAAGGCTATGAGAGATTCGAGTCCACGGTACTGTCACGCGCCATTGTCCGACTCGTGTCATCGGTCCTCGAAACCGGAGGGCGGTTGGCGCCGCCCGCCATCCGCCGGTGGGTGAATACTCGGCTCGATCGGTCAGAGTTCCGACCCGCACCGGCCGCCGACGGCACCGTGCCGTCCTTCGACCTGGTCCGCGCCGCCGTCAATTTAATGGTGGCAAGCGCGTTGATCTCTCTCGCCACCTCGTTCAAGCTGCCGCTGTCCACTACCTACGTCACCTTCATGGTCGCCATGGGAACCTCGTTCTCAGACCAGGCGTGGGGGCGGGAGAGCGCCGTGTATCGCGTCAGCGGTGTGCTGACGGTGATCGGCGGTTGGTTCTTCACCGCCATGATGGCGTTCACCGTTTCCGGGGTCTTTGCGGTCATCATCTACTTCGGCAAGATCTGGGGAATGATCGGTATTGGCGCCGTGGCGATCCTGCTGTTGGTCCACACCCGAGACCTCCACCGTGTTCGCGAGAAAGAAGAAACCGCCCTGGATGTCTTCAACCTGCGCAAGATCAGCGACGCGACAGCCGCGGCCCGCACCACCTTCGAGCACACCGGGATCTTTCTGCGCGAGGTCCAGAAGATCCTCGAGACCGCGTTTTCGGGGCTCTTTGTCCTCGATCGACCCAAGCTCAAGACCGCCCGCGAGGGACAGCGAGAGCTTCAGCGTTGGTCCAACATCATCGCCGCCAACATCTTCAAGGTTCTTCGTCTCCTCGGCCGTGATGAAAAGGTCACCGATACCGAACGATTCGCGCAAGCGATCAGCGCGCTCCAGGAGATCAGCGAAAGCGTTCGCGACGTCGCCCTCAGATCCTACGTCCATGTCTCGAATAACCACTCGGGTCTGCTGGACTCGCAGATCGAGGAGCTGGACCAGATCTTGCGGAAGACGCTCGAAATTCTCGACCGGACCGCGGAGACCATGACTCGCAAGGCCCCGCCGAACTATGAAGTTGTCGCGGAACTGAGTCGCGAGCTCCGTGGGTTGGTACACGAGTTCGACAAGAATCAGATCCGCCGGATTCAGGACAATTCATCCAAGACCCGCCTGAGCATCCTCTCCTACAGTCTTGCGTGGGATTGTTTGAAGATCGCGGAGCAGACGGCAAATCTGCAGACTGTCTTCGAAGATCCTTTCCGACCCGGCGATGCGGTGGAACCGGCGGCCGACATACTCATCTGAGGCTGGTCGCTGCTACCATGACGCGTCCGTTACGAGGCTGCACGCCTCGTATGAGTTGGGGTTTTTCACCGGAGGTCTCCCGATAGATGAGCGACAGCGGCGAGTTGCGGACAGAGCGCGGAACAGGGATGTCGTTCTGGCAGGGCACCGGAGCCCGCGTGCTGCCGCTTCTATTGCTTCTCTACGGCTTTCTGGTCAGCATCGGACTGCTCAGCAAGGCATTCACGATGTTCTCGGGCGGCTTCGTCGACGGTCTGATCGCGAGCGCCTCCAATCCTCTCCTCGGTCTCTTCGTCGGCGTTCTGTCGACGACGCTCGTCCAATCGTCGTCAACCACGACCTCGATAGTGGTGGCCATGGTGGGCAGCGGCAGCATGCCCATCCACGCCGCGATCCCGATCGTCATGGGCGCAAACATCGGCACCTCGGTCACCAACACCCTGGTCAGCCTCGGTCATTTATCCCGCGGCCAGGAGTTCGAGCGGGCATTCGCCGCCTCGACGGTTCACGACTTCTTCAACATCTTCGCGGTGGTCATCCTCTTTCCGCTCCAGGTAACAACCAACTTCCTCGGTATTCTCGCGGCTGACCTGGCGGAGATTTTTCAGGAAATCGGCGGACTCACCTTTGCGAGCCCTCTCAAAATGGTCACCGGACCCGCGGTCAATGGGGTGACTCACGCGCTGGACGGACACCCGTGGATACTTCTCATTCTCGCGATGGTGATCATGTTTGCCTCGCTGAGATATCTCGTGGTGGCCCTCAAAAAGATTGTCCTCGGTCGCGTGGAGGCGTTCTTCGATCAAACCCTGTTCGCGAACGCGGGAAGAGCCATGCTCTTCGGTCTCTTCATCACCGTCCTCGTTCAATCGTCCAGCATCACCACCTCGCTGGCAGTGCCGCTCGCGGGCGCAGGGGTTCTCAGCCTCGTCCAGATCTTCCCCTACACCCTCGGCACCAACGTCGGCACGACCATCACGGCGATGTTGGCAGCTCTCGCGGTCGGCGAGATCAGCGCGGTGACGGTGGCCTTCGCCCACCTGCTCTTCAACATCTGCGGTATCGTTCTGATCTGGCCGATTCCCGCCATCCGCCGGATTCCGCTCCGGCTCGCCGGTAATTTCGCAGCGGTCGCCGCCAACCACCGCTGGCTCGCTATCGCGTACATCGTCATCTGTTTTTATGCCGTGCCTTTTGCTGCAATTCTGATTTTGAGGTGAAAGATGTTCAAGGAATTTTTCGAGCTGTTCCGCAAGGACAATATGTTGCAGCAGGCCTACGACAGGTCGCTGCAGATGCTGGAGGCGGATCGGGAGATGTTCCTCGCCGCGTCGAGCTCTCTCCGCGAGCACGACGACGCGAAGATCGAGCTCGACATCTATGCCAAGGACCAGCTCATCAACGCATACGAGCGCGAGGTCCGGCGCAAGGTGCTGACTCACCTCGTGCTGAGCTCGAGCCGCAACATCGCCGCGGGTCTGGCACTGGTGAGCATCGTCATCGACATCGAACGCATCGGCGATCTGACCAAGAACATCGTCGATCTCGCGCTCAACCATCCTGGGCGGCTCAACTGCGGCAGCCTCGAGGAGGACATCCGTAAGATCGAGACCACGGTCAAGACGATGTTCACGCTCTTGATCGAGGCTCTTCCCGAAGGCGACGAGGACAAGGCAAAGGAGGTGATGTCCGAACACTGGTGGATCGCCCGCCGGAGCGACGAAATCCTCAACATCCTCATCAAGCGGAGCGCGCCCGACCTCGTGTGCAACGAGGCCGTCAGCACGGCGCTCTACGTGCGGTTCTTGAAGCGGATCTCCGCCCACCTGATGAACATTGCGTCGAGCATCGTCAACCCCTTCGATAGGATCGGATTCCGGGATGACATCCCGGACAACCCGTCTGACGACGAGTGATCCTCTAGAAAACGATGATGTAGTCCACCTGCAGCCGGTCCATGTCCGGAAACAGGGAGTACACCGGTTTCGTGTGATACCAGGTGAAATTGAAGTACGACTTCTTGATATAGCCAAGACGAAAGTCGAACCGGTATCCGTCGACATCCGAGGCCATGGTCGTGTCCGACTGGGCAAAGACGTAGAAGAGGGCGTCGGGCTCCGAGTAGTAGCGCGAGAAGCGGAACATCAGTTGGTAGGGCTCCTTGTAGTCCCCCACCTGGACGCGCGCGAAGTAGCCCGTGTCGTAATCCTTGCCAAGACCGCGGGCGCCGGTGTTGTAGTAGCCGTAGGCTGAGAACTTGATCGGCCAGCGTTCGTTTTTCGTCCAGCTCCAGTTGAAGAACCCGTTGACGATCTGGAAGTCGCTGATCAGCTGGTCCTCGTCGTCGAGCAGGTTCGTCACCCTGTTGCCGCGGAGCTCGCCGTTCAGGGTGAGATCCACGACCAGTTGCGGGCGATGCCAACTGTCGTAGCCCATTCCGACCTTGAACGAACCGACCGAGTCGGAGCCGAACTTACCGAAAAGCTGACCGCCGACGAGGTGGGCGTCTTTTTTGTTCTTCGACTCCTCGAGGATGTACTGGTAGAGATTGGCCTTGAGCGGGCCGAATCTGAATTCTTCCATCGCGCCTTCCACCGTCACGTCGTCGTCCCACTGCATATCGGAGACGACCCACTTCTTCTTGGCGTCGAACTTGCCGACGGTGAGGCCCAGCCAGTCGTTGGGGTGGAATGCCGCAAACCCTTCAGAGATCGAGATTGGTATCAAACCAAAACCGCCGTCAAAGCTACTGTTGTCGGACACCGGATCCAACGGATCGCCACTTCTGAGCTGGAGCCCGACCTCCATCCAGTCGGTCACGTTGGTGTAGATCCCGGGCCGAATCCGCGCTCGGAATCGGTCGCGGTGGTTGGTGGGTGAGATGCCTTCGACCTCGAAGAACTCGGCGCGCAAACGCAGATCCCCCTTGAAGTCGATGCGGTCATACCACTTCTCGTCCTCGTCTTTGGAGGCTTCCTCGTCTACGGGTTCCACAGCCTGTTCCGAAGGGCGTGCTGGTGGGGGCTTTTGTGGCGGCATCGCCGGGGTCTCCTCCGTTACCCGCCGGCGATCGTACTCCGCCTGCACTGCAAGCGCCTCTTCCATCGTGATCAACCCCCGTTCCACGAGGAGCTTGAGAAGAGGATCGAGTTCGGATTCGTCGGCACCGACGCCGAGGACGCCGACAAAAACGACCACCAGGACCACGATCCCCACTTTCCACCGCTTCATCGCGCTCCCCCTCTGCGTGACGCCGCGCCATCCGGTCACGACGTTATCAGCCGCGCAACCGGATTATCGAACGCGAGGTTAATTGAGGATGGGAATAATGTGAAGTCTGTCGCCGCTTCCGGCTGCATGCTTCCGGCTTCGCGCTTCGGGCTTCGCGCTGCGCCGTGACAGGTCGCACTCCAGCCGACGAGGGGCCGATCGGCCCGGTTAATTGAGCAGAACGGTCTTCCTCAGGGTGTAGGGCCCGCCGTGGGCGTCGTCGCGGTGGATCTCGACCCTGACGTCGTCGCCGACGATGACTCGCATGAAGGTGGACCTGGTCTGTCCGCGGCCCTCGATCTGGGCTTCGTAGTACCGGTCCCGGGCGGTGGGATCGTTGCCATATTCATCATAGAACTGGGCCAGGGTCTGGGTGATCGGCTGGTCCTTCAACCCCAGGTATTTGAACCAGTAGTCGATATGGTAGGGATCGTCCCGATAGAGCTGTTTGAGTGAGTTCGCCTCACCGACGCCCCGCTGCCTTCCCTCTTCGATGGCGCGGCCGATTGCCGTGTACATCTGGTCGGCATAGGAGGCCTCCTCCAAGCCTCTCGAGTGCCCCGGGTCGAGCTGCCAAAGGCCGTTGATTTTGGCATATGAGGCGTTGTGGGTGTGGCCGCAGAAATAAGCGTCCACTCCGTACTTCAGCATCAACTGATGGAAGGCAAACGCAGTTTTCGGGTGTTCATCGAGCGAGTCACCCTGGTGGCGGATCCTCCCGGTGTCCATGTCGGGCATCGGGATCAACGGTTCGTGCCCGAACACGAAGATGTGCTTCTTCGCGGTGGCCGCCAGGTCGGCATCCAACCACTCGAGGAGCTCCGGCACGATGTCGCCCTCGAGGCCCCAGTCGTTGACCCCGTCGTAGTACTGGTTGAGGACGACGAAGTGGGCATCCGCCCAGTCGAAGGAATAGGTCGTCGTCTCGCAGCCTTCAGGGCCGCGGTTGACCACGTTGGGTACGGTCTGGTTGTAGTTGCGAAGGTACCTCATGGTCGATGGCGACTCGGGGTCGTGGTTGCCGAGCACCGGGTACCACGGGTAGTCCTCGCCGAGAACTTCGTCAATCATGTCCCGACCCGCCGACGGCGGGTGCACATCGAGGTCGCCGGGGCTGATCATGAACGCCCCTGCGCCGACCTCTTTGATGGCCTCACACGCACCGGCGAAGTTCTTCGACCTCTCGCCGTCAACTGCGAAGTTCCGCATGTCCGCAGCGACGATGAACACCAACTCGTCGCCGGAGCCTTCGTCCGCGGCCGCCACGGGCGAGTTCCCCGCGAGCAACAGACCACACACCACCGCCGTAATCCACCTGAGCTTTACTCGATCCAGCTCTTCGAACGTCGTCATGTACCCTCCATCCACAGCCGCTTGGCGGTGAACCTCAATCCTCCACCGGGATCTCATAATAGCCTTCGCCGGCGTCGTGGTGCTCCTGCCGCTGTCTGGGGAGATTGGTCACCTTTGAAGGCCACGACTTGACACCATTGACCAGCTCTGACGCGTAGAGCTCGAAAGGCTCCCACACCCGCCGTCCGTGGATGTCGATCAACTGGAAGACCAACCTCGGGTCGTCGTCCATGAAGAACTCGACCAGACCGAAGTTGCTGCCCTGGAAGTAGACCGGCCAGATCCGCCGTTCGGGCCTCCGCTCGAGCCAGCTGTCGGGGGTGACCTGCGCCAGCGGCGAGCTGACCATGTCGTAGAAATCGTAGCCGCCGTTCTCGGACCACGGAATGACATTGAGCTCGCCGATATGAGAGTCCCCGGACATCAGGACCACACCGGTGATGTCCCGGTCGCGGATGAAGTCGAAGAGACGGTTACGTTCGTGTAGGAAGCCGGCCCAGGAATCGCCGAACTCCCCCTTCGCCTTGCTCCAACCGCCACCCGACACCAGAACCTTGAAGACCGCTGAGCTCAAATCGAGCTCTTTTGAGAGCCACTCGAACTGCGCCGCCCCGAGCATTGTCTTGTCGGGAGTGTTGGGGTCCTCGTCCGGGTCGCGGTACCAGCGTCCGTCGAGGAAGAAGAAGTCGATTTTGCCCCAGGTGTACTTGAAAAAGATACCCTTGAGATCGGGCAGCCCGAAGGAGGGGTTGGCCCAGTACTCGCGAAAGACCTCATAAGCCCCCTCTTTCACCGGGTTGGTCCGGTCGTGGTTGTTGAGCCCATAGTCGTGATCATCCCAGAGGGCCAGGTGCGAAGTGTTGTGGAGAATCGGCTGCAGGGCGGTGATTTCGCGCTGCCGCCGGTACTCCTCGCGCAGGATGTCGGGGTCGAGGGCATCGCCGTAGATATTGTCGCCGATCCAGAACATGATGTCGGGGTCGTAGTGCTCGACCCACGACCAAATCGGCTGGACTCGATCGTCCTGCCATTTGCTGCCGGATCCGAAGGCGATCCGGAGGTCGGCATCGGCCCCGGCCTTCGGCGCCGTCTTGAAACGCAGCGGCTTGAGCTTTTTGAGATAGCGATCGGGGATCCCGTCGGTCGTGATCCGGTAGAAGTACTCGGTCGCCGGTTCGAGGCCGGTGATGGTGATGACTTTGGTGTAATCATCGGCTCTGAGCACCGTCGCCGGTTCGGTCTCTCGGTACAACTCGAACTCCGGGGTCGTGTCGTACTGGATCGTGACCGGAAACTCGCCGCTGGTGCGGACCCAGATCCTGACCTCGGTCGGTTCGACAGCGCCGACCATGGGCCCCTGCATCAGGCGCGGGTACCCCGTGTGGCTCGGTGTGGCGGCTGTCGCGGCCGAAACGGCGATGAGGACACCAAGGCAAAAAACAGTGCCCGTGCGATGGGCGGTGGTGTGAGATTTCATGACTGCTCCTTCTTTCAAAAAACCCATGAGAGCTTGGTGAACAGGGTATCCCCCTGCTCGGACGGGGCGCCGATCTCGGAGGTCCCTCGCTGGTAGGCGATCTGTAGCGAGCCAAACGGCGGCTTGAACCGCCACACCCCGAGAAGCTGGACGTTCTCTTTGCTGATCACGGAGTTGGTCTGCACGAAGAGCGAGACGAAGAGATCGTTGGTGAAGTAATAGCTGGAACGGAGGATGTGGATCCAGGTGCTTTCCATCTCCGGATCCGGATCGAGATCGAGCCAGGTCAATTCGTAGGAGAGCTCCCACGCCGTCGACAACCGGTACTGAAGCTCGAGGGTTGCGAGCTTTAAATCGCTGTCGAAGTTCGTCCCCGTGCCCACACCGACGAAGATCGACCGCCCGGCCCGGTTGTCGTAGCCGACCTCCACGCTCGTGATCGAGTTGCGGAACTCCTTCTCGAAAAGCTCGAACTCGTCGACGTACGAGATCTCGACCTCCCAGCGGCTGCTGAAGACGATATCCACCTCAGCGTCGAGCTCCCAGCTCCTCAGAACCCCTTCCTGGCTCCAGTAGCGGTTGTAGTTGACGCCGCCCTTCACCTTTTCAAACACACCGTTCTCGAACCAGAACGTGTGCGTGCCATTGGTGTCGAACTCCCGCCGGTCATCGTCCCTGAGAAAGCCGATGACATTCATGTTCTCCTGCAGCCCGGCATCGAGGGAGGTGTACCTGACATGGAAGTGCGAGTTCGCCGAGTCGAAGGCCGGCCGCAGAAACCACCCGAGCGTGCCATCGTTTGTCGGCCCGTGGGAGCGTAGGAGCTGACCGGTCATGCCCAGGGTGTCGGTGAAGAAGAGGGTCATATCCGCGCCGATCGACCCGACGTTTTCTCCCTCGACGCGACGGTTGGCGGCCAGCAGGCCGATGGTCGAGGGCCCGAAGACGCCCCGTTGCACCCGCAGGACGGTGTAGTCGGCGGCAACGCTCGACACCGTCCCATCCGCCTCCTCCGAATAGAGATCGGCGCGGGTGGCGAGGACCGCGAGGTCGAACCCCCCGAGCCTGCCAACCAGCTTGCCGCCCGCCGAAATATCGCCGATCCGCCGGCTGTAGAACTGGCGGATCCTCTGCTTGTACATCTCGATACCTTCGAGAAAGAACGGCCTCTTTTCGGGTACGAAGAGCTCGAATCGCGAGAGGTTGATCTCTTCCACATCGCCCTCGATCAGGGCGAAATCAGGATTGACGGTGACATCGGCGCTGAGGTCGCTCGAGACGCGGAACCTGATGTCGCCGCCGAACTTGGTATCGACGCCCCGCTCCCTTTCAGCCACTACCAGCCCATAGGGGATGACCGCGAACTTCTTCAGACCCTGCGGCTGGACATCGAGGCCGGCAAGGATTCCGAACACCGAGACCCTCCAGATGTCCTCGCCCGGACCCGACCACAACGAGGTTTCGAGTCGCCGGGGTACGCGCCGGCGGAAGTTGAGACCCCAACTGACGTCCTCGCCGCTTTCGAACCTGAGCATGCGAAACGGGATCTCGAACTCCGCCGTCCATCCCTCAGACGTGCGCGTGGACGCGGAGCTCCAGGTCGCGTCCCACTTGTCGTCCACGGTGCGGCCGTTGTCCGCCACCTTGCCGTCCAACTGCACGCCGAGCGAATTGGTGGCGAAGTAGTAGGCGGTCCGCCGGTCGTGGTTGGTGTCGAGCAGGACCGTCACCGAGTCATCATCCTCGAGATCGCCGTCACGGGATGTGATGGCGGCGGCGATCCTGCCGGGGTCCGGATCGAAGCACCTGAAGGCCACATAGAGGGCCTCCGAGGTGTGACCGACCAGCACGACCGTACGGAAATCCGAGGGCGCCCCGAACTGCGGCACGAACTGTACGAACCCCTCGACCGTCGCGGCGGTTTCCCAGACCTCGTCGTCGAGGACCCCGTCGATCACCGGCGCAGTCGGAAACACCACGGCGGGAATGCTCGAGTCCTCGGCGCCGGAGGCGCGTGGCGTTCCGAGAACCAGCACCGCAACCAGGACGACCGGAATAAGCCAACGACTGCTGTCATCCACGGTGGGCTTCCGGCACGTAGTCGGCGAGCTTGGCGTCGGCAAAGATCGGCTGCAGGCGGGCAAAGCGCTGCAGGCCACCCTCGAGAGGCACCTCCGGCCACGCATCGCCGACCAGCGGGCGGGCGTAGGCGAGGAAGTCATCGTTGACATCGGTTCGCGCGGCTGTGATCCAGGCCTCGGGGAACGAACGCTCGGAGTTGGCGACCACTTCGAGCGGAACCTTGTCGTAGCGCACCCGGTACGCCGAGCCTGGTTCGCGCAGGATCGTCGCCATAAAGCCGGAGCCGTCCTCCGCGGCAACTCGAGCGGCGTGACGTCCGACCCGGTAGGCCTCCTCGAGGTCCACCGTCGATGCGTGGACGATGCTGCCGCGCTGGTCGGTGCCCGGGGTGTTGCCACGCGCCGAACCGCGAGATGAAAGCCCGACCCGGTTGAGGTGGTTGACGACGATCTGGGCCACGGTCATCTCGCTCGACGAAAACGTCGTATGGCCGAAGCTATCCCTACGCTCGCCGATCTCGCCGACGTCGAACCCCTCGCTGACGACCACCAGCGCGCGGCCGCGACGCTTGAGGGTGTCGTTGACGTGGTCGGTCAGCGCCTCGAGGCCGAGTCCGGACTCGCGGAGGAAAATCAACAACGGCATTTCCCGGTCCGGGTCCGCGAGCCGTGCCGCCGCCGGGATAAAGCCGATCCTGCGGCCCATCGCCTGCATCACCAGCACCGGGTCCGAGGGGGACGAGCCGGCGTTCTCCTCATTCGCGTTCTGCACGTTGAGCGCCCAGTAACGGGCAACACTGCCGTAGCCCGGGGTGTGGTCGATGAGCTGGAACTCCGAGTCGCCGACGTCGTTGTCGATGGTCTTTGGCACCCCGGTCGCCACCACCTCGAGACCCCGCTCGCGCGCGAGCTCGGCCACCTTGTGGGCGGTGTCCATCGAGTCGTTGCCGCCGATGTAGAAGAAGTAGCCGACGTCATGGGCTCGGAGGACCTCGACGATGCGCTCGAGGTCCTCATCCTGCCCGCTCTTGAGCTTGTAGCGGCACGTCCCGATCGAACCGGCGGCCGGGGTCGTCCGCAGGAGGGAGATCTCCTTCGGGTCCTGTGCGCTGAGGTCCAGCAATTCCTCGCGGAGCACCCCTTCGATCCCGTGATAGCCGGCGTAGACCGTCCCGAAGGACTGCGGTAGGTCGCGGCAGGCCTCGATGACCCCCAGCAGTGAGCTGTTGATGACCGGCGTCGGCCCCCCCGACTGGGCAACAACCACGTTTCTAGCCATTTCGACCTCGATTCACCAGTCGTTCGTGTGGTGTCAGCTGGCGGGGGGGAGCGAAAATTCGAAATTCGAAATTCGAAATTCGAAATCGCCGCCGTTGAGCAAATGCACCCGTCATCCCCACCTCCCATCAGGCCTTGTAGGTGCTCGCGGTCACACCGCCGCCGCGGCCAGTCCAATCGGTGTGGAAGAACTCACCGCGCTCGCGGTCCACCCGCTCGTAGGTGTGGGCCCCGAAGTAGTCGCGCTGCGCCTGCAGCAGATTGGCCGGTAGCCGCCCGTGGCGGTAACCGTCGAAGAAGGCGAGCGCGCTCGACATTGCCGGCACCGGAATCCCCAGCTCCACCGCCTTCGCCACAACCCGTCGCCACGCGGACTGCGCGGCCTCGATCTGCTCTTTGAAGTACGGATCGAGGAGCAAATTGCTGAGCTCCGGGTCGCGGTCGAAGGCTTCCTTGATCTTGCCGAGGAAGGCCGAGCGGATGATGCAGCCGCCACGCCACATGAGCGCGATCCCGCCGTTGTTGAGGTTCCAGCCGTACTCCTTGGCCGCCGCCCGCATCAGCATGTAGCCCTGGGCGTAGGACACGATCTTGGCCGCGAACAGCGCCTGCCGGAGATCGTCGACAAAGGCCTCGGTGTCGCCGTCGAAATTCGTGCTCGGCCCGCAGAGCACCGTGGCCGCCGCCACCCGCTCGTCCTTGAGCGCCGACAGGAAGCGCGCCAGCACCGCCTCGGCGATCAGGGTCAGGGGGATCCCCATCTCCAGCGCCGACATCGCAGTCCACTTACCGGTGCCCTTCTGGCCGGCGGTGTCGAGGATCTTCTCGACCACCGGCTCGCCGTCTGAGTCTGAAAACCCGAGGATGTCGCGGGTGATCTCGATCAGATAGGAGTCGAGCTCGCCCTCGTTCCAGTCGGCAAAGATGTCGTGCATCCGATCGTGGTCGAGGCCGAGACCCTCCTTCATCAGGTGGTAGGACTCGCAGATCAACTGCATGTCGCCGTACTCGATGCCGTTGTGGACCATCTTGACGAAGTGGCCGGCCCCATTCTCCCCGACCCACTCGCAGCACGGGGACCCGTCGGAGACCTTGGCCGCGATGGCCTGGAAGATCGGTCTAACGTGGGGCCAGGCCGCCGCCGATCCGCCGGGCATGATCGAGGGCCCGTGGCGGGCCCCCTCTTCGCCGCCCGACACCCCGGTGCCGATGTAGAGCAAGCCCTCGTTCTCGACCCGCGTCGTCCGGCGGATAGTGTCGTGATAGTTGGAGTTGCCGCCGTCGACGATGATGTCACCGGCTTCCAGGAGCGGAATCAACCGGTCGATGAACTCGTCCACGGGCCGGCCGGCCTTGACCAGCAGCATCACCCGCCGCGGTCTTGCGAGCGCATCGACCAGCTCCTCGATCGAGTGCGTGCCGACGATCTTCGTGCCCTTGGCGCTGCCGCCGAGGAACTCGTCCACCGTCGCCAGGGTGCGGTTGAAGACCGCCACCCGGATGCCGTGGTCGTCCATGTTGAGAACCAGGTTCTGGCCCATCACCGCGAGCCCGATGAGCCCGATGTCCGCATTCCCCATTGCCACTCCTCCTCGATCGGCGGCCTCAGCCGTCGCCTTTCACTCGATACAATTGCTCGCCCGCCCTGCGGACCAGCAGCACCCCCTCGTCCTCGCGGTCGGCCCACTCCTCGGGATCGACCGAGGCCGGGTCCATCCAGCCCAAACCGATTCGCTCACAGCGCTCGCGTGGGATCCCGGTGGCCAGGGTCACTCGAATCCGGGGTCTCTCGACCCCGTCAAAAAAGGTCCCGTCGCCGCGGAGGTGGGTGGAGTGTGCGAGCACCCCCCACGGGATGTGCTGGAAGCGGTCCCATTGGGCGAGGAAGTAGTCGCGCACGTGGTAGCCGATCTCGTCGAGATGACGACCGTGGACGTAGGACACCTCGGTGATGTGGGGGGCGTAGATCACGACCTCGCCGCCGTCGGCAATCGCGGGTTCGAGCTTGTACATCCCCTTGGCGCCGGTCCACAGATCGTCGTACATCCGGGGCATCACCGACAGCACCCGCTCGAAGGGACGCTCGACGAAGATGATATCGAGCTCGGCCGAGAGCTCGGTCGCCGCCAGCCACGCCTCCTCCATGTCGCCGACGAAGACGCCCTGCAGACTCTCGCCGTGCATCACCAGGGCAATCAGGAAACGTGGCGTCGGAATGAACGAGGCTGCACGATCGATCAATCGCCGGACCGGCGTGTCAGTGGTCCCGATGATCCCCCGGCTGGTCAGCAATGCCCCCACCCAGTGGGTGATGTCGATTATCTCGGGGCCGGCCACTCCGGGGACGAAGTACTTGTTGCCGCCGGAAAAACCCGCAACCTCGTGCGGAAAGACCGGTCCGCAGACGATGATCCGGTCATAGGGCGAATCGCCGTCCGGGTCGCCGACGAGGCGGTTGAGCCGCACCGGCACGTCCATTTCGAGTCGCCCGCCGGTCGCCGCGGCAAGCTCGGAGGCGGTGATCGTACCGAGGGTGACAAAGGTCTCGGGCAGATCCCATCGGTGGTTGAGGACCCGCGAGTCGCCCGCCCTGCCGTCGATCACCTCCCGTCCGAGCAATCGGCTCAGGGCCGCGTCGTCCATCGCCGGATGGGTGCCGAGCGCGACCAGGTAGTCGAGGGACTCGACCTTCCCTCCCAGGATCTCGCCAAGGATTGCGGACATCAGAGCGATCGGCGCCGTGCGGGTGCTGTCGGGGATGATCACCAGCACCCGCCGGCCGGCGAGATCAATCGCGCCGAAAGCCACATCGAGCAGGGCGCGGATCTCGGCCTCGGTCATCGCCCGCGTGCGGGCGCCGGCGCCTGAAACCGTCGCGGTCTGCAGCCGGGTCAGCTCTTCCACGGCGGCGTCTCCGGGAGGAGCTTCTCGAACTCGGCAATCAGGGCCGACTCGTAGTCACCTCCGTAGGTCTCGTCGAAAAATCGCTGCATCGCCTCATCGTGGAAGCGCTGCCACGACGCCTCCTCGTGACCCGGGTTGACGGGAAAAAAGAGGGCGCCGTTGGCGCGCGCGGCCCTCATGTCACCCGGGGCGTCGCCGATCATCAGGATGCGGTCGGCCGGGTACTTGCCGGCCGCGGCGAGCTCGAGGTGCAGCGCCTTCTTGCCCATCTCTTGGCCGGCTATCACCCGTACGTGGCGCGCAATGTCGTGCTCGTGCCACTCGCGGGTCAGCGCCTCCACCGGGGTTGCCGAAACCACGATGAGATCCGCCGTGTCGGCGAGCGCGGCCAGGCTCTCCCGCACCCACGGAAACGGCGGCACGCCGTGCACCATTTCGGCCACCGCGTCGTTGACGCCGGTGGTCCACGCCATGGCCCGGTCGAGCTCGGGGTCGGGGTGCGCGCCCATGTAGGCCGCGAGACCGTCGTTGCTCTTGGGGTAGTCGTCGTCGTTGATGAACTCGCGCAGCCGCGGTGCTTGGGGAATCTCGACCGCGCGCGTTTCGACCTCCGGGCGCTCGGCAAGGAGGTCGAAGACCATCGTCAGCGCCGGCCAGCGGTTGATGCCGCGCCACTTCGAGTACAGGTTGACGAACTCCGCAGCCTCGCGGGCATACTTCGACACCGGCTGCAGACCCCAGACCTTGATGATTTCGGGGATGAAGCACTCCTTGTGCTTGACCTCCATGGTGTCGAAGGCGCAGCCGTCCGAGTCAACGCCGACAAAGAACTCGTGCCGTGGAGTGAGCTCGGCCAACGACTGCGCCGCATCAGGGTAGCTGCTCATCGATGACCCTCCTTTGGCTCACACACCACTGAAGGCCGAGAAGCCCCCGTCGACAGGCACCACGATGCCGGTGACGAACGAAGCGGCGGGGGAGAGCAGCCACAGCGCCGCTCCGAGGAGATCGGCGGGTTCGCCGAAACGTCCCATGGGAGTGTGTTCGATGATGGTTCTGCCGCGCTCGGTGAGATCGCCCGACTCTTCGTCGGTCAAAAGAAACCGGTTCTGCTCGGTCAGAAAAAAGCCCGGCGCCAGGGCATTGACGCGGATATCCGGCGAGTACTCCTTGGCCATGTGCACCGCCAGCCACTGAGTGAAGTTGCTCACCGCGGCTTTTGCCGCCGAGTAGGCCGGGATCCTGGTCAGCGGACGCAGGGCATTCATCGACGAGATGTTGAGGATGACGCCACGCCCCCTGTCGGCAAAAGCACGTCCGAAAACCTGGCACGGCAGGATCGTCCCGAGCAGGTTGAGCTCACCGACAAACCGCAAGGCCTCGGCCGGTAGGTCGAAAAACCGGAGGTCATCGCCGGTGGTGGCCCGCGGATGGTTGCCGCCGGCAGCGTTGATCAGGGTGTCGATCGGCCCGAGCTCGGCGCAGATGGACCTCTCCGATTCGGCGAGGACCGCCACGTCCAGAACATCACCACCGATGACAATGGCGTTGCCGGGACCCTGGTGCAGCCGATCCTGAAAGCGATCGGCGAGCGACGGGTCTTTGTCGAGAATCGCGACCCGTGCACCGCAGGCCACCAACGAGCATGCAATCTCGCCGCCAAGGATGCCTGCACCACCGGTGACGACCATCGTGCGGCCGGTGAAATCGTAGGTTGGAGCTCTTTCGCTGGATTCCATCCCTCGTCCCTTTCGCGCCCTCTTATTGCACGAACGGCCGCAGGTGGCGCTCGAAATGCGCCGCCAATAATTCCCAATACACATTCTCGTTGAAACGTATGGTTGCCCGCAACCGGTCGCCGAAGGCGTCGAGGATCGAGCCAAAGGTCACGTGCAGGACCTCCCGCGCGTCGAAATCCTCCAGGAGGCCCGGGAGATCCTCATCGCCAAGCTCGTCTCCGGCGGGCACGTTTGCGAGCTCGGCCGAGACGTGGTAGGTCGCGCGGTCGGTCTCGTAGCTCGCGCGCGCCAGCCCGAGGATGTCGCGGAACAGGTCGGTGTCGACCGTGGCCACCGTCCGCAACGCCTCCAGATAGCTGGTGCCGGCGGTTTTGAGGTGGGCCAGTGGTCCGCCTGCGGCATCGCCGGCCGCCGTCAGCCGGGCGGCGATCGGGTAAATGCTGAACTTGTCCGAGCCCGAGTGCAGACTCAGCTTGTACGGCCCTAGGGCCCGCGCCACCGCCGCGTGCTTTTCGAACTCGGCGGCAAAGGTCTCGAGGTCGCCGATGTAGTCGACGCCCTTCTCGAAATCGCCGACAAATCGGGGCGCGAGGCTGACCCAACGGACGCCGAGCCGACCCAGCTCACTTGCGATGTAGATGTGCTCGGCAACGGATGTCGGGCTGACGGTTTCGTCCACCGAGACTTCGAGCTCGAACCTCCCATCTCTGACCCGCGCCTGAATGAATCGGTACATGGTGACGGTGTGAGCCACCGCGCGACCGTACTTGGCGGCCGCCCGCAACAGCTCTTCGCGACCCATGGTCTCCGGGCCGCTGTCGAGCTCGAGCGTTCGCTCTGAATATCTCGCTTCGAGGTTTGCCAGGGTGTCGTCGAGTGTGTCCCACGGCAGGGCTCGCAACCTGGCTTCAATCGTCTCCGGCGGAGCCGTGTCAGCGTCGTCGTCCACATGGTCGCCGGGATCGATGGTGAAGAAGGTGAACCCGGCGGCGGCAAATGCTTCCACGTCAGCTTCTGTCTTGAGGTGATCGGCGTCGGCGCCCCAGGGCAGGCGCCACCCCTCCTCGAAAACCCCCCACATCGCGTCGTCGAGCACCTGCTGCGGGGTGCGGCCGGTGCGGGCGTTTTCGCGCACCGACTGCTGGGCAAAGATCGGGGCGATGGTTTCTGCACCATCAGGCACCCGGCGTATCGCACGGATATGGCCAGGGGTCGCCAGCCCCAGACGATCGCCAAAGCCGGCCGAGGTCTCAATACCCAAGGGGACCGGCCGCAGCCACGGCAGGCGGGTGCGCAGGGCCGCGGCGTTGATCGGCGTCAGCGGACAGAGATTCACACCGCTCGGGTCGAGCCGCGCACCCTCGAACAACGCGGCATCGCCGCGCACTCCGAGCAATCGGGCGCCGTCGCACCGGGCCAGGAAGTACAGCGTGCCGTCGTGCTCGACGACCGACCGCTCATCAACCGACGCGGCTTGTGGGAAGTCCTGAGCACTATCCAGGCTCATGAGAAAGCTCCCATCCGACGTTTGACAACCCGGCGGGTCACAGATTCCTCAGATACCCGATGCCGTTCTCGGCCGCGGTATCGGCGTCGGGCAACGGCATGAACTCCCCGGAAACAAAACCGTCGTATCCGGTTTCCTCCAACTCGTCCAGGATCGACGCAAAGTCCAGGTGCCCGGCGCCCGGGTACCAGCGATTCGAGTCAGCGACGTGGAAGTGGAAGATGCGGTCGCTGCACGCCCTGATGCTCTCCCGGATGTCGGCTTCCTCGATGTTCATGTGGAAGGTATCGAGCAGCAGGCCGAAGTTGTCCGCGCCCACGCGTTCGATGAGTTCCAGACCGTCGTCGGCGGCGTGAACGAGATCGGTCTCGTAGCGATTCATCGGTTCGAGGGCGAAGCGGACACCGGTTCCCGCCGCGGCCGCCGCGCACTGTTGGATGGCCTCCACCAGGTACTCCATCGACTGTTCGTGGGTCTGACCTTCGGGCGTGATGCCGCGGATCAGACCGAGGATGATGAGCGCGTCGAGGCGCTGGGCCAACGGCACATGGCTCGAGATGCGCTCGATGGCCGCGGCTCGCACTGCGGGGTCATCGCTGGTGAACGACAATCCCTCCTCGCCCCACGCCTGGCCGGTGCCGATCGCGGGCACCACGAGACCGTTGTCTACGACGACGCGCTCGAGCTGACCGGCGTTCACCAGAGATGGATCCCGCACGGCCAGCTCGACACCATCATAACCCCAGGCGGCGATCTTTGCGACGTTGGCCGCAAAATCGCCCTTGAATGCCACCGCCTCGAAGGCGGCGGCGTGGGTCGACAGCACTACGCTCAGTTTCATCGACACCGCCGCCTAGCTCTGTCCGATCTGCGGCAGCTGGTAGACCGGCTTCCAACCCTCGCTCAAAGGCTCGCGCAAATACGGCTCCATTTCGGCCTCGGTACGTAGGGTCACCTCTTCGACCGGCGGCACGGTGCCCGCCGGAAAGGCCTCGAGGATCTGGTCGTTGAGCAAGGTCAGGTAGCGAAGGATGGCCGCCACCGGGCGTTTGGCCTTCTCCGCGGCGCCGTGGGTTGCCTTGCCGACCACCCCCTCGGGGGTGGCAGCGATCTCGATGGCGAAGTGACCCTCACCCTCCGACCAGCGGCTGGGCCGGCCGAAGGGATCCACCGACTTGTCGAAATGGCCGTCCGGCAGGTAGCTCTTGCCTTCGGTATCGACCGCGTACTCCATGTCCACCATGTCGGGGTGGAGCAAGAGCCCAATCGAGGTCTCCGACTCGTCGGCGTGGACGAAGTTGGTATCCATCGTGCCGCCCTTGGGGCCGGTGCGGAAGAACTCGCGCACCGCCCGGTGCCAATCGAGGACGCGGAAAATGCCCGGCAGTTGATACCGCTTCTGGAACTGCTGGAGAGCCGATTCGAGCATCCACAGGTGGCCGTGGTTGTTGATCAGGACCTGCTTGCGGAAGCCGTCGTTCCACAGTCCCAACATCACGTCGATGAGGAGCTCACGGGCGACGTTCTCGCGCACGATCACGGTGCCCGGCATCCCGAGGTGGTGGTAGGGGTGGGAGGCATAGTTGAGCGGCGGCAGCGCCAGGCTCACCGGCGCTCCATGCTTGCCGGTATAGCGTCGCACGCCCTCGCAGATCTGGCTCACATAGAGGGTGTCGGAGGCGCTGGGGAGGTGGCGGCCGTGGAGCTCGGTACAACCGATGGGGATGAAGACGATATCGTTCTTGCTCCGCTCGGCCTCCACCTGGTGGCGCACCGTGGTCTGGATGTAGGAGCCCGATTTGCCCCACTCACAGGGCGAAGGGACGCCGTACTCACCAAGAAGGGTATCGATCTCTTCGTCGCTGGCGTCCCACACCTCTTTCTTGCATCGTCCCACCGTGTTGTCTTCGAAAAACAGATCCGGCTGATCGGTGGCCAACAGCTTCGGATCTTCTGGAAAGTCTGTCATTGGAATTCTCCTTGTACTTCTGCGTTCGCTGCTCAGTTTGGCTTGACGAGGATCTTGCCGTCTGTCCGGTCGATCGACTTGGCGATCGCGGCCACCGTGTCCTCGAGCTTGTACTTCGCGGTGATGATCGGGCTCAGGTCGATGCGGCCCGACGCCACCATGCGGATGACGTTGGGGAATGTCTCGTGGCCCGAGTGGCCCTGGGCGCCGTAGGCCTGGGCGCGACGGACCTGGAAGGCCTCGAGGTACATCGGCACCCGTTTCGCGGCGCGGCCGATCTGAACGACCTTGGAGTTGATGGCGAGACCCTTCTCCATCTCCGGAATCACCAGCTCGGGGACCCCGGCGGCTTCGATGTGGAAGTCGAATCCCGCGCCATCGCTGTGCTCCATCAGGAGCTCGCCCGCCGCCACCTCCCGCGGATCATAGGCGAAGTCGGCGCCGACCGCCTTGGCCAGCTCCAGACGCTGCGGCGAGACCTCGAAGGCGACGATCATGCTCGCTCCGGCCGCCTTGGCCAGCGCGATGGCCGCAAGCCCGATCGGTCCCGCCCCGAAAACGCTGACGAGGTGGCCGGGTTTGAATCCACCGGCCCGCTCGAACATCGCGTTGTAGGCGACGCAGGTCGGTTCGGTGAGCGCGGCAAGCTCGTAGGCCTTCTCCTCGCTGCCGATCCGTTCCGCGATGGAGTCGATCTTCCAGCAGAACTTCTCGTCAACCGCGATGTAGTTGGCGAAGGCGCCGGGAATCGTAAATCCGAGCTCCTCGAGATTCGTGCAGTGGTTGGGGTAGCCGTTGCGACAGGGAATACAACGGCCGCACCAGATCATCTCCTCCACCGTCACCATGTTGCCGGGCTCAAGAAGCGTCACGTCCTTGCCGACCTCCACCACCTTGCCCGAGAACTCGTGGCCGAGGATGGTGGGGAACTTGGTCAGCCCCGGGTAGAGAATGTAATTCTGATCGTCGGTCTCGTAAAAGTGCATGTCGGACCCGCAGACGCCACAGGCCTGGATCTCGAGCAGTACTTCCTGGGGGCCGGGTTTCGGATCCGGCCAGTCGCGGACCTCCAGGGTGGGGTTGTGCCAGATGGCGTTGCCGTTGATCGCCTTGCCGGTTTCCTTCTCCCAATTCGAAACCGTGTAATCGGATTTCGGCTCCCACTTCGCATCAAGAACCATTCCTTTCATAACTCACCTCCTTTGTGTTCGTTGCGGCGCCGGGGTCTCCCTGGTACGCCGGTTAACTCATGACTCGCGCTTCGCTGTACTTTCGCTCGACGAGATCCACAATCTCCTCGTATTTCCTCAGAATCGGGCCGTTGGCCTCCATCTTCAAACTGGTGACAGCGGCCGACCAATTGATGGCGTTCTCGGGCGGGTGCTCCAACCGTGCCGCTACATACGACCCGAGACAGGTGTCACCGCGGCCGCTGCGGCCGACAATCGCCTTGGAGTGGAACTCGGCCTCGAAGAACTCCCCGCCGGCGTAGACCAGGATCCCGTTGCGATGGGTGATCACAATCTCCCGGGGGCCGAGGGCCGCCATCGCCTGCGCCGCGAGCTTGATGTCAGCCTCGCCGGTGAGCGATTCGGCCTCGACGGCGTCCGCCTTGAGAACATCCACCAGCGCCAGCACTTCGTGCCTTTCCGGCCAGTCGACGTGCTCCAACCGTCCGTCGTCATGACGAATGCGGACGAACCCCTGCACATCTACGCTGATCATCGCGTCTGATGTCCTGAGCTCTTGAAAGACGTCGATCGGCACCTCACCTCGGAAGGATGGGCTGATGATGTAGGCCTTCGCTTCAACATTCCGCACCTGTTCGGGGGTGTATGAGCCGGCACTTGTCGCCGCCGACAGAAGACGTTCGTCGACGTTTTCGGTCGGATACTCCAGCCGCATCAAGGTCGAGCTCGGAGTTTTTGTGGCGAAGACGGTAATCCCCGCCTCCTCGAGAGACCGGACAACGCGGAAATCCTCGGCGGCCAGGCGGGTGATCGCCGCGACCTCGCGGCCGAGTGCGTGCGCGGCGTGGGCCGAGTAGGTGACACCACCGCCGTCGGCATGCTGTGTTCCTGCCGCGGTGATGATCGTGTCCTTGGTGTAGTTGCCGACCGTTGCGACATCGAAGGTCTGTTTTCCCTCAGTCATGATTCCCCTCAGTCCCTGACGCGCACCCGCCACAGGGATGTGGCGAGGATCAACGACAGTACCGACGATCCAACCCAGAACCAGATCACGGTGGTGAAGTCGTAGTGGCGAACTCCGTCGATCATCGTGACCCCGTTCTCGATCAAATGGCCGCTGATTTGATCCTGGAGGGCGGCCCCGATATACGAAAAAACGCCGATGAAGCCCATGGCCGCCCCGGCAGCGCGCTTCGGTGCGATGTCGAGAGCGAACAGGCCACCGAGCGAGGTCACGAGCCCTGTGAGACCGAATCCGTAGATGAAGAACGCCACGGTCATAAACGTCAAATTGTCGTTCGGGCCGAAGAACACCATCAGCAGCCCGATGATCTCCAAAGCGGCGAAGATCACATTCGTGGGAGGTCGCCGCGCATTGAAGATCTTGTCCGACGTGAAGCCGAAGGCCAAAGCGCCGAGGATCCCGGCGATGGTGTTGACCGAAATGACGCCTCCCGCCTGCATCAGCGAGTAGCCCTTGGCCTCCTGCAGGTAGAGCACGCCCCAGCTGTTGATGGCATAGCGGGTCACATAGATCGAGGCGCTCGCGAGTGCCAGGATCCAGATCGCGGGGATCTTGAGGATCGTCCGCTGAATGACCCAGGTGCTCTCTTTCTTTTCTTTCCTGTCCTCATCCGACCTGACGTGGTCGTTCTTCCAATCGGCGACCCCCGGCAGACCGAGGGTCTGCGGCCGATCCTGCATCACCAGATAGAGGACCCCGGCCACCACGATGCACAGCACACCAGGGCCCCAGAATCCGGCCCGCCATCCCCACAGGGTGACGAGACCGGCCACCCCGACAAAGGTCAGGCCTTCACCAATGGCGTGGGCGGTGCTCCAGATGCCGTACATCCGGCCGCGTTCGCGGTTGGAGAACCAAGTCGTAAGGGCGACCGCCCCAGTAGGGGCGCCAAAGCCCTGAAACCAACCGTTGAGAGCCCAAAGAAGGACCGACACCCAGAGGACGGTGGAGAAACCCATACCAATGTTGATCAGCGCCGAGATCAACACACCAAAAGCGAAGAAGATCTTGAGGTTCATATGGTCGGCGAGGAATCCGTTGGTGAGCTTGCCGAACGCGTAGGAGTAGAAGAGCGCCGAGCCGATGATGCCGAGCTCCACCGGGGTGAAAATGCCGCCGTCGATCAGAGGCTTCTTGACCATCGACAACGCCAGCCGGCACGTGTAGACGAGCCCGTAGCCGATGGTGATCGCGAGCATGATCCGCAGGCGGTTGCGTTTGTAGAGCCGGTCGATCTCGCCGCCGCCGGCAAGCGGCGGCACATCCGGACCGGTGACGAAGATCCGAAATGGGTTCATGGCGTCTCACCCGGCGACTCGACAACCACCGGCCGGTTGACCGCCCGCGATCTGGTGGCCGCGAGACCGGCGACCACCGACATCAGCCCGTCGCGGCCGTCGACCGGCGGCGGCCGATTCTCACGCACACAGGAAAAGAAGGCCTCGAGCTCGGCGACGAAGGACGTCTGGTAGCGCTCGAGGAAGAAGTACAGCGGTTTTTCAAAACGGATGCCGTCGGCGGTGCTGAGCCGCACCTGGGCCGGCGCCTCGTTGAACGCCTCCGCGCTGCCCTTTGAACCGAAGACCTCGACCCGCTGGTCGTAGCCGTAGACTGCCTGGCGGCTGTTCTCGATCACCGCGAGGGCGCCGTTTGAAAGGCGCAGCGTGGTGACCGCGGTATCGACATCGCCCGCCGCGCCGATCGCAGGGTCGATGAGGACCGCGCCATAGGCGTGGACCTCGACGATCTCGGCCCCGGACAGGAATCGCACCATGTCGAAGTCGTGGATGGTCATGTCGAGGAAGATGCCGCCCGAGCTCGCGACGTAGTCGGCGGGCGGCGCCTCCGGGTCTCGTGACGTGATCTTGACGAGGTGGACATCTCCGATCTCGCCATCGTCCACGGCCTTTTTCACAGTAGCGAAGGTGGGGTCAAAACGCCGGTTGAAGCCAACCTGGAGCTTGACCCCCGCCTCGTTGACCACGGCCAGGGTTCGCCGGATGCGATCCGGCTCGAGATCGATCGGTTTTTCACAGAAAATATGCTTTCCGGCCGCAGCCGCGCGCTCGATGAAATCGGCGTGGGTCGGGGTCGGCGAGCAGATGAGCACGGCCTCGATGGCGTCGTCGCCGAGGACGAGATCCGGATCCTCGCCGGTGGCGACCGCAGCTTCCGGCCAGCTCCCGAAGTCGGCGTACGGATCGGCCACAGCCTTGAGGTCGACGCCGTTCATGCGGAGGATATTGTCGCCGTGGAGACGGCCGATCCTTCCCGCACCGAGAATGCCGGTGGTGATGGTCTTCATCGCGACCTCCCTCCGTCAGCGGCCGTGGCCACTGTCGCTTCGTCGAGGCGAACCGGCCGATTCTCCGCCAGCGACCGCCGGGCGGCGTGGGCCGCCTGCACCGCGGCCAGCGCGTCCTTGGCGCCCACCGCCACCGTCCCGCCCTCGCGCACACAGCGCACGAAATCCTCGAGCTCGGCCACGAAGGCCTCCCGGTAGCGGTCGCCGAAGGACCCGTGCAATCGCTCTGAAAAGACCCCGTCCCTCGTGCTCGTGGTCACGAAGGTGGCGCGGGTGTTGTCGACCGCCACGCTGCCCGCGGAACCGAAAATCTCAAACCGCTGGTCCTGTCCGTAGACGGCGTAACGGCTGTTGTCGATCACGGCCAGAGCGCCATTGGCGAGCCGGAGCGTGATAACCGCGGTATCGATATCGCCCGCGGCCCCGATTCGGGGATCGATCAGCACCTCGCCGACCGCAAAGAGCTCGACGATCTCGGATCCTGAGAGGAAGCGCACCGCGTCGAAGTCGTGGACGGTGAAATCGAAGAAGAGGCCGCCCGAGCGTCGCACGAAGTCGATGTCGGGGGGTGTGGGATCGCGGTTGGTAATACGAACGGTGTGGATGTCGCCAATCTCGCCGCTGCGAACCGTCTCGGATGCCCTGAGCATGCTGGGGTCGAAGCGCCGGTTGAAACCCACCTGGAGCCGGATGCCGGCATCGGCCGCGACCCCGAGGATTTCCTCGATCGGGCCCGGCTCGAAGGCGACCGGCTTTTCGCAGAAGATGTGCTTGCCGGCTTCGGCGGCGCGCCGGATGAGCTCGATGTGGAGCCCCGACGACGCGGCGATGACGACGGCCTCGATTTCCGGGTCACCGAGGACGACATCGGCATCCGTGGTCCGAACCGGGATGCCGAGCCCCTCGGCCCATCCCTCGTCGAGGTGCGGACTCGCAACCGCCCTGACATTGGCTTTCGGAATGTGATGGATCAGGTTCTCGGCATGCATCCTGCCGATTCGACCCACCCCGATCACGCCCACCGTGGTTTGGTTCATGAGCCTGCTACCTTCCGAATTCGATAACCATTCTCGATTCATCGACCATCGACGCCAGGGGCTGGAGATCCTTCCGTGCCTCCACGGAGGGTCTGCAGCGATTCCAGGTGCGCCGGAGACTCCCCGACGCTCGCTCAGTCGTTCAGATACCTACAGGTCGAACCTCACACCGAGCGTGGCCCACCAGCTGTAGAACTCCTGCTGGCGGATCCGGTCGGGGGTGTTTTCGTACGCCGTGTAAGGTTCGTCGGTGATGTTAATCGCCTCAAAGATGATGCTCCACCTCTTTGCGACCTGCACACGGAACAGGAAATCGAGCTGGGCGTGGTCGTCGACCCAAATATCCTCCTCAGGGTCTCCTCCAACCTCCATAAGCCGCTTGCCGTTGAAGTTGTAAGCCAGCCGAGTCGTAACGCCGTACTTCTCGTAGACCACCGCGAGGTTGCCCACGTGTTCCGACTGCCCGGGAAGTGAGGTGGACTCGCGGTCGGGGTACTTCGCGTCGGAGTCGATGTAGGTGTAGTTGCCGTAGAGACCAAAGCCACCCCAGAAACCGTTCCAGTCCGTGAACTGGTTTTGGAAGGCAAGCTCTAGACCCGCCAAGGTGCCCTTGTCGCCGTTTCGCGGTTGGGTGATTTCCACATCCTCGCCATCAATGACGTCGTCGACCTGGAAGATGTAGATGTAATCGGTCAGATCTTTGTAGAACACGCCGGCCGAGAGGATGCCGATCGGTTGCAGGTATTTTTCCCACATGAGGTCGAAGTTCCAGGCTGTGGTGACATCGAGATCGGGATTTCCGAGCTCGACCTCGCGGTCCTCGAGGTTGGTGAGCCGCCAAGGGGCCACATCCTCGAAGTTGGGCCGCGCCAGACTGCGGGTGATGGCGGCGCGGAGCTGCGAATCCTCGCCGGTCTTGTAGACGAGGTGGAACTGCGGCAGCCACTCGGTGTAACTCTTGTCGCCGTGGACCGGTAACAAGGAAACCGCATCCCCTTCCTCGTCGAGAATCAGCTCGTACGATGTGTATTCGGACGAAGTGCTCTCCACTCGAACTCCACCCATAAAGGTCGTCTTCGGGCCGAAGAGGAACTCGCCCAGGGCGTACGCCGCCAGGGTGTCCTCTGAAATGTCAAAGTCGGCGAGATCCTCCTCCAGGTTTCTCTCAGATTCCAAGAGCCCGCTTGCCACAAGCTCCCTCATGAGGGCAGGGTCGAAGAACGGGACGATCTGGGTCCCGTAAATACCGTTGAAGAACGGGGTCTCCGAGGTCCAGTCGCTCAAGAACGGAACCATGTTCAAGTCCTCGTCCGACTCGAGATCGAAGACGTCGTAGTTCTGTACCTTTGTCTTGAATCTGGCTTTGGCGCCGACCTTCCACAAACCGCTGAAACCGGCGTTCTTGTAAAACCCCTGGGTGAGGTTGATGGCGCCGATGAAGTCCTCCTCGACGGCCGTCTTGGTCTGGTCTTCGATGTCCTTAAACCAGAAATCGGCGGCATCCTCGTTCACCGGGACGGCCTGGATATTGTCCGGGTCGATGTGGTCGGGGCTGACGTTGGTTGCGTAGATCACGTCCTCCATCTCGAAGGCCGACGTGAGCTGGTTTATGGTTTCTTCCTGCGCCTTGTTCCACATGACGTGGTAGTCGAGCACGAATGACGAACCGAGGTTATTCTCGCCACCGAAGGTGATCGAGTTGATATATGACTCCTGCGTCCGGTCCTTGATATCTCGCACCAGCTCTTCGTCGCCGACCTTGTTTCTCTTGCGGCGCCGGAGCTCGGTGTCGACGTAGTTGGTCCACAGACCCCGCAGGTAGTAATTTGAGCCAATCGACGCCCGGAAATCGAGGTCGGCGGTCACACCGTAACGCTCGCGCTGGGTGGTGTAGTCGCGCATCTGGAGCTCGTCGAGGTCGCCATCATCGTACTCCGGCTCGATGTTGTCGGCCCCCCGCTTGGTATCGCTGCCACTGCCCGACACCAACAGACCCCACTTCGTTTCGGGTCCGAATCGCGTCCCGAAGGTCGCGCTGACGGTCGGGGCCGTTTCCTGCATCAGCTCGCTGTAGCCCGTGCCCACGGCGACCGAGACGCGGGTCTGCTCGGGGGCACGCATGGTGACCAGGTCGACGGTGCCGCCGATGGAGTCACCGTCCATGTCCGGCCTCAAGGCCTTCGAGACCTCGATCGACTCCAGAAGATCTGCGGGGATGGTGTCGAGGGCAATGTTTCTGACACCGGCCTCCGGCGATGGAATGCGCTCGCCGTTGACGGTTGTCGAGTTGAGCCTTGCCTCGGTGCCCCGGATGATGATGTAGCGGCCCTCACCCATGTCGCGACTCAGGCTGACGCCCGGAATACGCTGGGTCGCCTCGGAGGCGTTCTTGTCCGGGAAGCGACCAATCTGGTCGGCGGCGACGATGTTCATGATGTTGACGGCGTTCTTCTGTCGGTTGAGCGCCTTGGCCTGCCCGACAAGAAGTGGTGAACCGCGAACCTCGATCTCACCTCCATACACCAGGGTCATGTCCTGGCTGATTGCCTCGCCTGCAACGACCGTCACCACCACGCTTCCTGTCTGGAGGCCGAGGTAGGTGAAGACAATCGTGTGCACGCCGGTGGGCACCAGTGCCAACCTGTACGAACCGTCGCGGCCGGTTTGGGCCCTCAGGTTGGTTCCTTGAACAGTGACTGCGCAGTCGCGAATCACCCCAGCCGCCGGACCAGTCACCGTGCCGTAGATGATGCCGGTGTCGTCCTGAGCCGAGACCAGGCCCGGGAATCCCACAATCATCACAAGCAGCACTCCCAGAATTAACGTTCGGAATCTAGTCATTGGCACCATTACTGTCTCCTTCCGTTCGGGTCGTTGAATAGATGGGGCAGGTCGATACCTGGCCGTGATGTCCTTACCAACGGTCCTCCAAATCAGGTCTGGAACGTTCCAGAAAGATTCCCAATACAATCGAAAATTCACTGACATGGTCGTTTCAACGCTCCTTGGAACGTTCCAGGTTGCATTTGCCGTGATTGAGGCATATGATATGGAACGTTCCAAATGGAACATATCTCCTAGATGGATGGATGTCAAGTGTCACCTCGAGGAAAAGGCCCAAAGCCACCGTCGCAATCCGAACCCACGATTCACGACGTAGCGCGGCGTGCGCAGGTGTCGAAGTCACTGGTGTCGATGGTCATCCGCGGTGGCAAGGGGGTCAGCGCACAGAGTCAAGCCGCCGTACAGCGAGCCATCGAAGAGCTCAACTACCGTCCGAACATCATCGCCCGGAGCCTTGTCCAGCGCCGCACGCGCATCCTCGGCGTGATGATCCCCGACCTGAGAAATCCGTTCTTCAGCGATGTGGTATCGGGAATCCAGGCTCGTGCCGGCGAGCTCGGATTCCGGGTTCTCTTCAATACCGGCGAGCGCCAACCCGCCCTGGAGGAGAGCGCAATCGAGAGCCTGCTCGAGCTTCGCGCCGATGGTCTGATCCTGGCCGCGCCTCGAGTGGAAGACCGGGTCATCGCCAACGCGGGACGCTGGGTGCCGATCGTAGTCCTCAACCGCAGCGCCCCGGACGACTCGTGTGACAGCGTGTCCAACGACAACATCGCCGGCGCCGGTCTCGCGGTCGAGCACTGCGCCGATCTCGGGCATCGCCACATTGCCCTCATCGAGGGGGGCGCCGGAATCGCAGCTCGAACCCGATTCGAAGGCTACCTCCGAGCCATGCGCCGGCTCGGCCTCGCCGACCACATCCTGACCGCCCAAGGCGCGCACACCGAGGAGGGGGGCCGGCGGGGCGTCCAAGAGCTGCTTCGAGCGAAACCGTTCCCGACCGCGATCTTCGCCTCCAATGATCTGTGCGCCATCGGCGCCATGGATGCCCTCGAGGAGGCCGGGTTGAGGATTCCCGAGGATGTCTCGCTCATCGGGTTTGACAATACGACGTTGGCGGCGCTCCGTCACGTCTCGCTGACCAGCATCAACCAACCGGGCGGCGACATGGGGCGGTCCGCGGTCGAGCGATTGTGGGAACGTATCGACAGCGAGCGGACCACCCCGCAGCACGATGTCGTCGTCCCGAGCCTGGTTGTCCGATCTACGACGGGTCCTCCACGAGAAGATCCGGGAATCGAGGGTGTCGAGTTCAAACCATCTCAGATGTCTCAGCATCAAACCGGTGATCGCTGAGATATCGCGATTAATAACTTAATAAGGAGAAGTTAATGGTCTTAAATCACTCAATGTGGAGAATCGAATGGCAAACCCGAATGACATCCTCGCTTTCCGCGATCGTAATCCTCACGGTAGTTCTCGCCGCCTGTGGAACACCCGCGACACCACCGGAGGAGCAGTCGGACTCGGCAGAAGGTCCCCCCATCGTCGTCGCCGAAGGGGCTCTCTCACCCATCGTCATAACCGAGGAAACCAAGCACGACACAGATGATCCAGCAATTTGGATTCACCCCACAGATCCATCACAGAGCCTTATCGTTGGCACAGATAAAAACCCAGAGGATGGTGCGCTCTACGTTTTTGATCTAGATGGAAAGGTCCTGCCGGAGAAAACAGTTCGCCCGCTCCTACGTGTCAACAACGTCGATATCGAATACGGTTTGATGCTCGGTGGCGAACTGGTTGACATCGCTGTTTGCACCGAGAGAGGGGCCAACAAAATACGAGTTTTCAGCCTACCGGATATGAAAGAGATTGATAACGGTGGTATCGACGTATTTACTGATCAGGAAGAACGTCGACCGATGGGCATCTCGCTCTACAAGCGGCAGTCAGACGGCACTATCTACGCCATCGTCGGCAGAAAAAGCGGTCCATCAGAGGGATATCTCTGGCAGTACAAGCTTGAGGACGATGGTAATGGGAATGTGATTGGTGTGAAAGTACGTGAGTTTGGTGCTTACAGTGGTCTCAATGAAATCGAGTCCATCGCAGTCGATGATCCTCTTGGATATGTCTATTACTCAGATGAGGGGAGCGGCGTCAGAAAATATCATGCTGACCCGGATGCTGAAGGTGCCGGTGAAGAGCTAGCCATTTTTGCCAACGTATTCGGTCCTGAAGGATTCACCAGAGACAACGAGGGAATTTCTATTTACCAGATTAATGATGGAACAGGCTATATCCTTGTTTCTGATCAACACGCTGACAAGTTTAGAATCTACAAACGTGAGGGAGAAGCCGATGACCCCCACAAGCACCTGTTCGTGAAATCGGTGCCCGTCCGGACCCACGAGAGTGATGGCTCGGAAATCACCAGCGTTGTTGTGAATGATAATTTCCCGACTGGTCTCTTCGTCGCGATGTCGGACAACAGGACTTTCCACTACTACTCCTGGGATGACATCGCGGGGGACGACCTGGTCAGGGCGCCGAACGGAGAAGTGATGCCTTGATTCGTAACATACTGGTTGCCCTGGTCGCGGCCCTGATGGCGGGGCCGCCGACGGCGATCGGCGATGACGGCGTATTTCTCTTCAGGTACGCCAACGCCCAGAACCCCAACGACCCGCGCAGCGAGTCAATGGTGTTCTTCAAAGAGGAGCTCGAGAAGCAATCTAACGGCCGCATCAAGGTCGAAAACTACTTCGGCGGAATCCTCGGCACCGAACGTGAGATGGCCGACGCAGTAGCCATCGGCGCTCTCCAGGGAACACGGGGCGGCATGTTCGAGGACGCCTCGATCAAGTTCAACATCGTGCTCCTACCATATCTGGTGGAGACCTGGGACCAGGCCATCTGCCTGGTCCGCAGCCCGTGGATGATGAAGATCGCAGTGGAGAGTCGGGCCAAGGGGTTTCACATACCCGCAGTCGGCATCTCGCAGGGTTTTCGCGCTCATGGTTCCAAGAAGAGAGCCATCAGGACCGTGGAGGACTTTCGAGGGCTCAAGATCCGCGTACCAAACGCCCAGGAGGTCTTCCACCGGACGGAGAATGCGCTCGGCGCCAACCCACAGGGCATCGCCCAGGCCGAGACCTACTCGGCTCTCAGGACCGGGGTTGTCGACGGGACGACCGCGCCGCCGTCAGACCTGTGGGACAGGCGGCAATACGAGGTCTTGCAGTGGATCACCATCGACACGCACGCCACGGGACCCGACCCCATGATGGTCAATCTTGCTTGGTTCCAACAGCTCCCTGCGGATCTCAGGCGGATTTTCGACGAGGTGGCTCAAAAAACCATGGCGTACAGCGACGAGCTCTACTCGAAGAGCGAGGAGGAGATCATCGTGGCGCTCGGTGAGCACGTCGAGATTATCCGCCCCACTCCGGCCGTCCGAGCCCAGATGAGGACGCGCACCAAACCTGTCTACGACTTCTTCGTCACCCGCGGTGATTACAGTTGGGATGACATCAATGCGGCCATTGCAGCGTCTCGGGGCTGTGATCCGGAGTAGCGTGTGAAACGGTTGGAGCGCCTCCTGATTCGGACGCTCGAGCTCACATTCTGCATCTGTTTCCTGATCATGTTCGCGCTGGTGGTGACCCAGGTGGCTCTGCGCTACGGATTCAATGAATCCATCGGCGGCGCCAACGAGCTCGCCACCATCCTCTTCGCCTACACCTCAGCCCTCGGAATCGCAGTCGGCATCGCCAAACGCGATCACATGGCAATTTCCTGGTTCGCCGAACGGCTCCCTCCAACGTCACGGAAGGTCATCGACGTCATCGGTCTGATCCTCCTGGCGTTCATCAATATCGTCATCTTCTGGTACTCGATCCGGTGGATCGGGATCACCGGTTCCCGCATGATCTCCGTCCTCCAGGTGCCCCGCTGGACTGCCCAGATCGCTATTCCCATCGGCACAGGAGCCTCGGTGGTCTTCTGTTTCATCAAGCTCTGGCTCGGTATCCGAGGCGACGAGGAGCTCGGCGTTCCCTGGATGCAGGACAACTGATCATGGTGACGTTGCTGGTCAGTCTCGTCGTGCTGCTTTTCCTGGGCATACCGATCGCCTACGCGATCGGGCTTTCGTCGCTGCTCTTTTTCGGCCTCAACCATCCGGACCTGGTGCAGATTCTGCCGCAGCGCATGTTTGCGGGTTTCAACTCCTACACGCTGATCGCTCTGCCGCTTTTCATCCTCATGGGCTTCCTGATGAACGAGGCCGGCATCACGGCACGTCTCATCAATTTCTGTCTGCTTTTCGTCGGCCGTTTCCGGGGCGGTCTTGGCCTCGTCAACGTGGGCGCGTCGATGATCTTCGGAGGCATTTCAGGGTCGTCCACATCCGACACCGCATCGATCGGCTCGATTTTGATCCCGGAGATGGAACGTCGCGGCTACGATCGTCGTTTTGCCGCCGGCATCACCGTGGCCTCGTCCACCATGGGCATGATCATTCCACCGTCAATTCCCGTGGTGCTGTACGCCGTAGTCGCCCAGGAATCGGTCGGCCAGCTATTCCTCGGAGGCGCGATCCCGGGGCTCATGATCGGCATCTTTCAGCTCGGTGTGGTTCTCATCATGGCCCGTCGTTACGGCTACCCGAAGGAAGACATTCGACCGAAGTTCGCAGAAATCGCCAAGGAGACCGTTCTGTCTTTGCACGTCCTGATGATGCCGGTGGTAATCGTCGGCATCGTCGTCTTGGGGATTGCCACCCCCACCGAGTCGTCGGCCATCGGGGCTCTCTATGCGGCCATCATAGGTTTTGCCTTCACCCGGCGGCTTAAATTCCCGGCCCTGTGGCGGTGTGTCAACCGGACGGTGATGATCAGCTCGAAGATCATGATCATCATCGCGCTGTCCCAGCTTTACATTTATGTCCTCGCGATCGAACGAATCCCCGAAGCGATGACCAGCTATATGGTGAGTCTCGATCTGGGGCCGACGGGTTTCATGCTGATCTTCGGTCTGATCGTGCTGCTGATCGGCACCTTCATCGACGTCAGTCCCGCAATCCTGTTGCTGACACCGATTTTTCTACCGACCGCCGTGGACATCGGTGTCTCACCGGTTCAATTCGGCATCGTCCTCGTGTCCGGCCTGGCGGTCGGCGCCTGCTCGCCGCCGGTTGGCAACTGTCTCAATGTGTGTTCAGCCATCTCGCGGATGGGTATCGGACCAATTTTCATCGGCGCCCTGCCCTTTCTGGCCGCCAACGTTCTGACCATGATCCTGTGCATTCTGTTTCCGGCGCTCGTTTTGTGGCTGCCGTCGGTGTTTATGGGATAGAGAGGACTACCGAGCATATATATCCGATGCTACGAACCGGGCCCGGGGAAAAGAAAGGAGCAGTAGCACACCAATAAATCGGCGCCGAAGGCGTTCGATGACAGCGTTCGTGGCAGCCCTAGGTGGAAGCCGGGGCGGAGAGGAAGAGAAGGAGTGCTCTGATGCGAAAAGTCGGAATCATTGGTCTCGGTGATATGGGCATGGGGATGGCAGGGAACATTATCAAAGGAGGCTTCCCGCTGACTGGGTACGACCTCCGGGACACCCGCCTGGCGGAGCTGGAACAGGCCGGCGGAGTGCGCGCCGCCAGCTGCCGCGAGGTGGGAGAGTCCGGCGATACGGTCTTTGTCATGGTGCTCGACGGCGACCAGGTCAAGGAGGCGATCTTCGGTGAGGACGGGCTCTCGAAAGGAATGAAGCCCGGCACGACAATCGCCATTTCGGCGACGATTCATCCGTCTGAAGTCAGGGAGCTCGTGACTCCACTGGCCGAGATGGGTATCCACCTCATCGACACACCCGTCAGCGGCGGCAAGTCGGGCGCGGAGGAAGGCGGCCTCACCCTGATGGCCGCCGCCAGGTCCGAGGTTCTCGAGGAGAACCGCGAGGTACTGGATACGGTGTCCAAGGCAATTTTCCACGTCGGCGAGGAGATCGGCCAGGGCCAGACGGTCAAGGCCGCCCTCCAGGCGTTGATCGGCACCACCTTCGCTGCGGTCTTCGAATCGCTGGTCCTGGGTGCCGCGGCCGGCGTCAAGGGCGAGACGATGTTCGAGGTCTTTGGTTCAAGCGGTGTCAGCAGCCCGCTCTTCAGGGGTTGCGCAAAGCTCATCATGGAAAGAAAGTTCAAGGACACCGGCAGCCAGATCACCACCATGTACAAGGACCTCGGAATCACCATGAACATGGCCAAGGAGACCGGCGCCGCGATGTTTGCGACGGCCGCGGCCTATGAGCTCTTCCGATCCGGGATCTCGCTGTTTCCCGACGAGGACAACTGGTCCATCGTCAAGCTCCTGGAACAGATCGCCGGCACCGAAGTGACGTGGTAGAGCACCTTCCGATTATTCGACTGATCGAGAGACATTGAAGGAGACACTCATGGCAAAGCTTGGTGTGATCACGGACGGAATCAGCCGGGACCTCGAGCACGCACTACAGGTGATGACCGAGGCCGACCTGGAGTACGCAGAGCTGCAGTTTGTGTGGGAGAAAGAGGTTGGGGATTTCGACGACGACGAGATGGCTCGCGCCCTCGATCTGGTTCGAAAGTACGGCGTCAAGATTCCCTGCATCACGCGCCACAACTTCGTCGGTCTTCTGGTCGGCGACCTGGAGATCGGTGATCCCGTCCACCAACAACACATGGACGCTTTGCAGCGATGCATCGACATGGCCAAAGCTTTCGACACAAAGCTCGTCCGCACCATGAGCTTCCGCAAGGAGATGATCATCTTCGGCTACAACGGCGCCGAGGACTGGAACGCCAGCAGGGGGGCCTGGGACAAGCTCTTGCAGCTGCTGACACCGGCAGTCAAACTGGCCGAAGCCAACGATATTACCCTGGTGGTCGAAACCGGAAACAATGCGATGATCACCTCTGCCGTCCTCGCCCGGAAGTTCATCGACAACATGGGGTCCGACCACCTCAAGCTCCTCTGGGATCCCGCCAACACCCTTTACTGTGGCGAGGTGGTGTATCCGGACGGATTCGAGGCCCTGCGAGGCGGCTACCTCGGCCACCTCCACATCAAGGACTCCAGGGTCGACATCGCCGGCGCCGCGGTCTGGCAGTGCGAGCTGGGCACGGCCCAGATGGCGCCCTATCTCGAAGCCATCGCCGCGGGGCTGAAGAAAGAAAACTACGACGGAGTGGTCTCGCTCGAAAGCGTCTACCACCCGACCGGCGGCACCTATGAAGACGGGTTCCGGGCGTCGGTCGATCTGTTCAAGGAGATCTTCGGCTGAGGTTGCCGACCAAGATGGCAGCGAGCATCGGTCTTCTTCCCTATACTTGGGACAACCCATTCGGCGCCGGTTCGTCCGGCGCCCATTTTTCTCTTGCAAGGTTTGGACGATGATAAGAAAAACAGAGTTCGACGTTCTCCTTTTCGATCTCGGCGGCGTGCTGATCGATTTTGCGGGTTTTGAGGAAATGCGTCGCCTTCTGCCCCAGGTGTCGGATCGATCCGAGATTCGTGATCGCTGGATCCACTCGGAATCGGTCCAACTCTTCGAACGGGGCAATATCACGCCGGATCAGTTTGCTCGTCGCCTGGTTGAGGAGTTCCACCTCGAGCTGTCGGCGGAGGAGTTTCTTCGCGAGTTCGTGTCGTGGGCGCGCGGGCCGTATCCAGGAGCGGTATCACTACTGGGTCGGCTTCGGGCCACGCATCGAATCGCCTGTCTGAGCAACTCGAACGAGCTCCACACCCCAATCCACCGCGCGAGCATCTATCCCCATGTGGACAGCTTCTATTTCTCAGATGAAATCGGGATGGTGAAACCGGATCGCGAGGTTTTCAATTTCGTCATTCGCGATCTGGCCATCAGTCCTCGGCGGATCGCGTTCTTCGATGACACGCCGGTCAACGTCGAGGCCGCCCGTGAGGTCGGCCTCACCGCCTACTTGGTGGATGGCATCGCTGCCCTCAAGGCTCAGCTTCAACGTCTCGGTCTGCTCGATCGCCCCTTCGAGTGAGATGCCCGTCCGCAATTTACACAGTGAATTGCAGAGCCAACTCCCCGATGAGCTCGTAGATCGCTGATGACCAACAGAAGCCACTTTGTTTACTTTGTTTTTTCTGGTACCGATGTAGGGGGGTGACCGTGACCTGGCGGTTTGGCGCATGGTACGGCGTTTCAGGGCACGCGAGGGCGTTTTAGCGCATGGGCTGGTAAGTCACGCTCCCGGTCGCTCGCGGCCGAGGCGGGCCGAGCACACGACCTGCCGCAGAAAAGGGTTCCCGACACCGCTTTGCAGAACCAGTTCGCCGGCAACTCTCCTTGTCGCTTTGAAGCAAGACCTGATGCAATTATCCGTCAAGTCTGCAGTGCGGCGCCTGGCACGTTTTCGTTCGGTGGAGGATTACACCAGACCCTCAATTCGTGAAAACGCGTTAGAATTTCCTATCGATAGCAGATCAGGGGAACATATTAGAGGGGTTGCCCCAGTTCATTTTCAATCTGGACAATCCAATCAACCGGCTCATTCTGCCGTTCCCGAGCTTCGCGGATCAGACGAAGATTGCGCGCCGTTGTTTCTGGCTCCCAGGGTTCCCGTACCCGCGTCAATGCTTGGGCCAGGGCAGCCTCGGCCACCGCTTGCTCTCGGGCCAGTACCGCCAGCTCCAGTCTGGTAGCGTAATCCCAGTAATCCGGGACTCCAGCGGCAATTCGCCGCTCCACAGCAAAAGCGATCACTGGCAGCAATCCGGCCTGCCGATCGTCTGGTGGATCCTTCAACTCCATCAACGTGACGGCATTGACGCCCGGGTAGGCATCGCGCCAATCTGTCTCAAAGCCTTTCAGGTAGGCATCAGTAGCTTTGTCCAGAAGTCCCCGCGCCAACATGGTTTTCCCAGCCTTGTCGGCGGCCTCCCAGCGATCCTTGTAAACTCGCCCGAGGATTCCGTAGGTCTCGCTACTCGGGCCACGCCGCTCAATCAGCTTCAAAAGAACCCGCTCGGCCTCCTCGCTACGTCCTGATCGGTTCAGCGCCAAGCCTAGCTGCTCCCTGACCATCACCGTTTCTGCAAGTGGCGCCGCCATTCGACCAACCAGATCAATCATTTTTTCCCACGCTTTGACGGCACGGTAAGAAAGAAACAGATCAACTACAACCGCTGCGTCCGCGAGGGCGATCTCGCCTAACTGCATCCCTATCGCTGCAACGGCATCCTCACTTGTGTCGCGAGCAGTGGCCAACTGTGCTTTTACCTTCTCTGCGTATCGCACTCTGTCACGGAACACATCGGTTTTTAGGTGCTGAATATCCGGGAATCCATCGATTAACTGATATAGCGGACTGTCCGTGGCAGCTTCCCGTGCTTCCTGCAGGCGTTGGGTAAGGGCCGGACCGACGGTTCCAGCATTGGAGGGTCTTCCGTTGGCAGCGAGCTGGTAGGGCAGTGCGCGTAAGAGCGCCACATCGAACGGCAACTGCCCCCATCCGTCGGCGAATAGCAACTGAGTGGCCCAGGACCGGACTGCGTGGCGCAGCCCCAACTCGTAGAACACGTTGGCGTTGGCCGTGGTCAGATCGGCGACGGCATATTCACACAGGATCAGCCGCTCGAACATGGGCTTGTGAATAATGCCGCCGGCTTCCTCCTCGTCGGCCCGCAACGGCTCCAACTCGGCAGCCTCCACTGCTGGTTTAATCAACTCGCTGTAAACTGCATCGAAATCCACCACCCGGCCATCACCGGCAGGCTTCTTGCCGAAGGGCATCAGGATAAAGCACAGCGGTTTCACAACTGGACTAATCCAGTTCTTTGATGGTGTCCGCCAACTTCGCCCAGCGGACCACTTTGATATTGTTGCTCGTGATTACGTTGGGTAACTTCCTTGGCTTGGCGTCCTTAGGATGCACACCGATGACATGCTTGCCCCGGCGGATGCTCTCCTCAACCTCCCACTTCACCCACTTGCTGTTTTTGGTATGGTCTGAGAGAAACACGACGGTTACCGAAGCCCGATCGATCCGCTCGGCAATCTTTTGCTTGATGTACGGCGCCCGCTCGCTATCGATGGGCTCCGACACGGACCAGTCGTTAAACTCGATCGGCAGGTTGTCGTTCTTTGCCTGGGCGCGGAGCATGTTGACCATATCCACATCCTCGTAGGCAAAACTGATGAACGCGTTTCGCGTCCCCTGTTCTTCCCCCTTCCGCAATTCCTCCTTCGCCCTGTCAATCAGCGATTGAACATTAGGAATATTGGATGGGATACCGCTGCCACTTCCCATAATCAAACCTCCAAGCCAGCATATTCTCGGCACGCCACGCACTCACCGCACGGAGGCTCCGCGCCTGCGTGGCATGAATAAGTCCCGGACACCCCCTTCTCCCTGGCGATTGCCAACACGTCGGCCTTGGAGAAAGACATGAGAGGGCGAAGCACCCGGATCGGTTGGTCCATAGCCTTGCTCAGCAATGCCTCCGCATCCGCCAGGAAATGGCGGGTCTGATCCGGGAACAGGCTAAATGCATCATCCAATAGCCCAATGGCGACGGCCCCGGCGCCACGCTGCACCGCATACCCGGCCCCCATGGTCAGAAACATCAGGTTACGGCCCGGCAAAAAGGCGTCTTCGAAGACACGCTTACCCGTATCTGTCAGTCCGGACGACAGCAGGCGCCCGTAACCGCCGATCGACGCGCACTCTGGGGTAGGTAAGCCGTACCGTTGGAAGTTGGCTAGACAGGCCCCCCGCTCCTGTTCCAAATTCAGTTGGCCATAGTCGATGAATAGGGGGAACTGCCGAAGGCCCTCATCTTGGGTCAACATGGCCATCACGGTCGAATCCAGACCTCCTGAAACCAACGTCACCATACTCATATTCCCAGTTCCCGCGCGGCCCGCATGGTTGCCCATATGGCCCAGTCCAGATAACCCACGGGATAGCCCAAGTCCCGAGCGTAGCCGGAAAAAGTTAGCTCCACCCGCTCGTAGGTACGCATGCTGCCCAGATGCCGGTCCTTATCCGGCAGCATGCCGTGCAGGTCCATAAACCGAATCACATGGGTATCGAGAATCGCCAAGTCATAGCTCTTGCCGATATTGCGGAGGAACATACTGGATTGCTTTGGCCCCAGCCCCGGGATCTCGTTGGCCAGTTGATTGCGAACCCTCTTCACTTCCCACGGAACGGCCAGTCTTTCCGTCAATGGAGAGCGCACCAGCGCGATGCGCACGCCGGCCAGTTGCTTGGCACGCGCTCGCGGAAAGCGGTAGGAGCGCCCAACGGCCCCTTCTTCCCCCCCCGATAGGGCCACAAACGCCAATGACTCGAAATCGCCTGCGTCGTCGCACCACCACTGGTTGTCGAGTAGTCCGGCGTCATCCAATCTCGCCAACGCCGCCGTCGCCATTTCCATACGAACCTGACTTCCGAGGATGCAGGCGATCAACTCCCGCCGCAGCACCTCCTCGGACAGCTCCCTCTGGTGACCAGTGCTCAACTCGCGCTCGATGATGGGGCAAAGCCCCCTCACCGCGCGGGAGAAACGGGTAGGTGGCGTTCGTGCGGTGGTGCTCATGGGTACAACACCTTATACAACGACTCCCCAATATCCGAAAATCGGGCCTTCAGGAGGTCGCTGAGGACATCTTTGCTGTATCCGGCATGAACCCAGTTCTGCAACGTCCGGATGGTTTCGTTGTAGTAGTCGGCGTTATAGCTCGTTACCTGTATGCTGTATGGAGTGGTGGGGTCTTCGATTAGCAACCGCACCAAATTCGAGTCAATAAATTTCAAGCAGGCATCTTTCACCAACTCGAACTGCTGGAAATGCAACAAGTTCCCGTTTCGGTAGTCGGCCACAGTACGACACCACTCCAGCCCGTCGAAGGAGTCGGCACCCGCCAATGCAAAGGCCACCACAGACGTTGGGTTCCCCGTCCCCAGCAGGTGGAGCGGATAATATTTCCCGGTATTGTTCAACGCCTTGCGGATGGCCTGAACGGACTGAACCCGGGCAATGATGCCGTCTCCGAGTTCCCGCTCGGGGATCGACAGCATCAGCGGGTCAACGGTGGAGGCCACCTCGGTGACCATTTCGGCAGCGATTCGCCCCGGTTCCGGCCCATTCCGATCCTTCTTTGACAGATGGATAACCGGACACACCGGACGATCCATTCCCTCGCAGTCCGCCTGATCTCGTCGATAGGCGTTGATGACGCGCCGCACAATATCCCCCGCCTTGCCTTTCGGGTCGGGCGTATCGAAAGAAAAAACCAAATCGGGTTTGCTCTGTTTGAGCACCTCTCGAAATTTCGTTCTGTTCCAGCCATTCGGGTTTTTCTTCCCGTAACGGTCGTTTTTCCGGGAGGATTCATAATTGCCGGAGTCCAGAAACATGGCACAGTCGCTCTCACACAGAGCGGACAGCGCCTTCATAAACGTTTGGCTATTCCGCTTTTCCCAAACGTCGTAGGCGGAAACTAACCCGGCTGGCAGGGAAAGCGACTTCAACAAGTCTATTCCGTTTTTGGGGGTGAGTTGCGTCTCGTGGGAAGAAACAGAAAACACAAAACATGGCAGACGAAGCACCTTCAGCCCCAGCACTAACTCCGTCTGACGCCCAAGCCGAACGTCCCGAAGTTCGTCCCTTCCCAACTCCGTGCCTAGCTTTTTGACGAGCTCCTTATAACCCACGTGGTTGATTTCGCCCTTCCAACCGAAGGCTTCGGTGCGGTTGAGGTGCCGAATAGCAAGGGGTAGATCGGTGGGAGCAATCAGGAACGGAAAGAGGGTGTCATTTTTTTCAAGGGCATAATCCAATTCGCCCCGGAAGATATCTTTGGATCCAATTTTGGGGGATATCACCGGCAAAACCGCCCTCGCTTTGCAGATTTCTTCCTTTACATATTTCTCCCAATCGCCATGCGAAATACCATCCGCCCACCAGACATCCCAGTGCTTACGCAGGAGGGTCACGAGCTGTTTGACAGTCTCTCTATCGTCCGATGCGTAGATCACGCAAATGTCCGCCATGACCCTAGCGTGCTCCCTTCATATTCCCCTGATCCCCATCTTGAGCCCTCCCCCAGGAAAACAGGTCATGGTCGACAATCCACCTGCTCGGTGGCCAAAAGAAGTATAACCGAAAGTTGTGTCTAACCTTTTGAGCGGGCGGCGTAAGGGATAGGACGTTCCATTCATTCCACTCCAGGCTAACACGGTGTTCGGGCGCCTTTTCGGGTCCCAGTGCGGGCTCGCACGCTTCGAGCGACCTCCTGAATCGGAGGGGTCCGGGGCCAGCAGAGCATGCCTCGGCAAAGTGCCCCCCGAACCCCGGTCCCGGACCACGCCGTCAGTCAAATCGGCTGACAGACACCCACAGGTGGGGATTCGCCCCCTCCGCAATTCACGCAGTGAATTGCAGAGCCAGCTCCATGATCCGTTCCTGGGTGACGTCGGCGCGGGGCAGAACACCCTGCAGTGCCCCTTCGTGCATCACTGCCACTCGGTCGGCGAGACCGATGAGCTCGGACATCTCGCTCGAGATCAGCAGAATGGCAACCCCGTGCTCGACCAGCTCGCCGATGAGCTCGTAGATCTCGACCTTTGCCCCGACATCGATACCGCGGGTGGGTTCGTCGAAGAGCAGCACCCGGCAGCGGGCCGCGATCCACCGTGCCAGCACGACCTTTTGCTGATTGCCGCCCGATAGATCCACCGCGATCTGATCGAGCGAAGGGGTGCGAATACTGAGTCGATCCACCATGATCTGCGCCTGCTCCCGCTCACCGCCGAGATCGAGAACCCAAAAAACCGAGATCTCGTCGAGGCTGGTGAGGGTGATGTTCTCTTGAACCGAAAGCTGGAGAATCAACCCCTGCTGTTTGCGGTCCTCGGTGAGAAATCCCAGACCGGCGGCAATGGACTCACCGGGCGTCCTCTGAACGAGTATCTTCCCGCCAATTCGAACACAACCGCCATCCGGGCGATCGGCGCCAAAAATGGCGCGCGCCAATTCGGTCCTTCCCGAGCCCATCAGACCCGCAACCCCGAGGATCTCCCCAGCACGTATTTCGAGGCTCACAGGCTCGAGAACACCCTCTCGGGCCAGGTCTTTCACCTCGAGGACCGGATCCCCCAGGGGTACCTCATTTTTTGGAATCTGCTCGACGATGGTCCGGCCGACCATCATCTGAATCAGCTCGCCGACGGTAGTCCCCTTTACATCCCGCGTTCCGACCGTGTGTCCATCTCGCATCACGGTGACACGATCGCCGATGGAAAAGATCTCCTTCATTCGATGCGAGATGTAGATGACCGGCACCCCCTCGCGGCACAGGGATCGGATCACACCAAAGAGCGCTTCGATCTCGTTGTCGGCCAGAGCCGCCGTCGGCTCGTCCATGACCAGGAGCCGCGCCTCCTCTCTGAGGGCGCGGGCGATCTCGACCAGCTGCTGCTCGGCGACCGATAGCTTTGCAACCCGAATATTCGGATCCACCTCGCAACCGAGCCTGTGCAGGAGATCACTGGAGATCCGACCCATGACATCGCTTTGAATCAGACCCCCTCTGGTGGGTTCGTGGCCCAGGAAGATGTTTTCGGCCACGGTCAGACCGGGCACCAGATTGAGCTCCTGGTGAATCATGACGAGCCCATGACCCTCAGCTTCCATGGGATTTTGCGGCGCGATTACCTGCCCCGAAAAGCTGACGGTTCCGGCGTCCGCCTGGTACTGACCACACAGCACCTTCATGAGGGTCGATTTGCCGGCGCCGTTCTCGCCCAGCAGCACATGGACCTCGCCGGGGAACACCTCCAGTGAGGCATCCTGGAGAGCCTGCACCCCGGGAAATCGCTTGCAGATCCCGCGCATCTCGAGAAGTGGCGTGGTCACGGTGTCTCCGTCTCATCCACTGCATGACCCGCCGCCCCTTCGAATGCCTCGAGGTTCCGGAGGTCGATCATTTCGACCTTTGTGAGAACCTCTTCCGGTGGCAGCGTGCTTTCCCTGAGGAGAACGGCGGCGTACATCACTCCGAGACGACCCATTTCGCTCGGGAACTGGGCCACCGAGCCCAGGAGCCGTCCCGTCCTGATGTTGGTGAGCGCGTCGGGAATGGCGTCGAAACCGATCACCGACACGGTGTCGAGACGTTGCGCAGCGTCAATCGCTTCCAGCGCGCCGAGCGCCATTTCGTCGTTGGCGGCAAAGATGGCATCGATCTCAGGGTGCGCCTGCAACAGATTCTGCGCGACATCGTAGGCCAGGGCTCGCTCCCAGTTGGCGGTCTGGCTGGCGACGACCCGGATGCCGGGGTGCTCGGCGACGCCCTGCAGGAATCCGAGCCGCCGTTGATCCGCGGTCTCGTGGCCCGAGATGCCCTCGATGATGGCCACGTTGCCCGAACCGCCGAGGATCGCCGCGAGATAGCGGCCGGCCACCGCACCACCCTCGAAGTTGTCCGATCCGATATAGGTGAGAACCTCTGCCCCAACGGACTCTGCGGCTGCCTCGTCGATCCGGGTATCCAGCAGGAAGACCGGGATTCCAGCATCGTTGGCCTTTCGGATGGCCGTCACCAGCTCTTTGGAGCCGGCGGGTGCGAGCAGAATGGCGTCGACACCCTGCTGGATGAGGTTCTCGATGATCTGGTACTGGCGCTCGACGTCCGTTTCGCGATCGGCCGCGAGCGACACCAGGTGGATGTTCTGTTCCTCCGCCTCGCGCGCCGCCGCCGACTCCATCGCCGCCCAAAATGGCGAGTTGAGAGCCTTGGGCACAAAGGCAACGGTCAGGACACGCTCCTCTACCGGGTCCGTCGAGGCCGCCCGGAACCCGAAGGCTGCGAGCACCAGGGCCACAGTGACGGCGCCGGCAACCGCCCACTTGCGATAGCGTCGCCAACCTTCCAACTGACGACCGGTCGACCCGCGGTGGCGGGCGCGGTCGAGCACGACCGCCGCGATCAGAACCCCGCCTACCACCATGCCTTCCAACGCGGAAGGCACGTTGAGGGCGTTGAGGCCGTTGCGCAGGGTGCCCATGATGAGGGCGCCGATCAGGGTACCCAGGACGCGGCCCTCACCGCCCATCAGGCTCACCCCTCCGATCACCGCAGCCGCGATCGCGTAGAGCTCGTACATCTCGCCCGACAACGGCGACGCGGCGTTGAGCCGTGAGGTCATGAGCACCGCCGCCGCGCCCGCCATGAGCCCCGACAGGGCGTAGATGGCCACCTTGTATCGCCCCACCGGGACCCCGGAGAGCCAGGCCGCCTGCTCGTTGCCGCCGATGGCGTAGGTGTATCGACCGAGCTTGGTCCGGGTCAGCACGAGGTGGGCGAGCACATACAGACCGGCCACCACGAGGACCATGACCGGAATGCCGGCGACATCGCCGGAGAGAGCGCGGAAGGACTCCGGAAACCCACTGATCGGCTTGGAGCCCGAGTAGATCTTGGCCGCGCTGCGTGCGATCAGCATCATTCCCAGGGTCGTGATAAACGGCGGAATGCGGCCGAGGGTGGTGATCAGTCCGTTGAGCGCGCCGCACCCGAGCCCGACCAGGAGCCCGGCGCCGATGGCGACGAAGGTCGAATGCCCGGCGACCAGGAGATCGGCCGTCACGAGCCCACAGAGGGCGAGGATGGAGCCCACCGACAGATCGATGCCGCCCGAGATGATGACGAAGGTCAGACCGATGCCGAGGATCGCGTTGATGGCCGATTGCTGCATGACGTTGAGAAGATTGTCGGTGCTCAGGAAGTGGGGGGAGGCGATGCCGAAGAGAATCACGAGCCCGATCAGCACGAAGAGCGTCTGCAGACGAGCGGAGAGATTCTGGATCACTCGGCGCCCGCTCCCGATCCAGCGAGATCGAAGCCCAGCCAGCGCGCGATCATCGGCGCGACTGCGGTAGCCGGAATCTCGCCGCGGCGGCTCTTCTTGATTCCGGCGCCGCGGGCGAAGAGCATGCCGCACATCTCGTCATGGCTGGCGAGGTAGCCGTGCTGGCCGTAGTATCGACTGGGCTCGTGGTCGGGACCGTCGAGATCACCCACGGCAGCAAAACCCGGAGCGAGGAAGACCACCAGGTCGCCGGAGTTGGGGCTGTCGAGGCCCACGGCCGCCGCCTCTTCGCGTGTGAAGATCTTTTCCGTCACGGGGCGGCCCCCGACCTCGAGATCGGCAAAGGTTCGTGCCGCGCGCCGCAGCAGCTCGGGGGCCTCGGATGGGGAGACCACACCGCCGGGCTCACGGCCCGCGAGGTTGAGGTAGAGGTTGACCACCGAGGCGCTCGCCACGGCCACCATCGGCGTGTCGGAGACGATGCGCGGCCAGCGGCCGTCAGACGCGGTCTTCAACAGGCCCGCCGCCGCGAGCAGACGGTTCGGACGCACGATCTCATGAATCGGGACCAGGCCGTGGTCCGAGACCACGACGAGGGCGTCACGTTCGGGTTCGAGCACGCCCCACAAGGAAGCGATCGAACGGTCGATGGACCGCCCCACCCGTTTCAACCCCTCGCGCGCGGCGAGAGCACGTCCCGGGCTGAAGGCCCATTGAAGCGGGTCGGTGATGAGGTTCGCGTGCTGGTACTCGTCGGCGCTCGGGTGGTAGGCGAGAACGAGGTCGGGATCCTCCTCGGCCAACACCCACTCCGCCATCCGGTCGAGGTAGCGGTCGAGCCGTTCGCTCTGCTCGAGGAAGGTGTCGAGGTCGATGCCTGCCGCGAGGTCGAGCCACCACGCCGCCAGCTGCTTCCGGTCGGGCTCTCCCGGCCACGGGCCGATGGCCTTCGTGAGACGGTCCTCGAAAGCCTCCGGGTATGCGCGCAGGCGGTTGGCGCCGCCCACATAGAGCCGGAGGGTGCCGTCGAGGCGATCGATGTAGAGCACCTTGCACCATGCGCCGTAGCGCTGCGGACGGTCGTCGCGCCTCCCCTGCGCCTCGAAGCCGAGCTCGATCCACTCCATTTCCCCGACATAGCTCCAGTCGGAGGAGTCGGCGAGCCGAACCGCCGCCGTGTCGTATCGCGGTCTGCCGTCGGGCTCGGCGTCCACCAGGGCGAGCAGGACCTCGATGGCATCGGGTGAGGCCGAGCCTAGATCGACCTCGAAGCGCCACAGCAGAGGCGCCAGCCCGTCATTCGAGGGAACCTCGCCGGTGGTGCCGGCGGTGTCGGGTTCCAGCTCGAGGAGCTCGGAGGCGGCCAGCGGCGGCCCCGGCCACACCGCCCCGAAGTCCCCCATCCGGTCGGGTGCCTCGCCGTCGGCCCCAGGCCAGACAAGGGTTGCCACCGTGAGGCCGGCCCTTTGCGCGGCTTCCCAGAGGGTCTCGGCATCACTCGACGCGGTAAAACCCGAGACTCGCTCGCCGATCGCGGTCCCGGAACGGCGAAACCAGTTGCTGATGATGCCGGTGCCGGCCGCGTTATGGCCGGTCACCAGGGCGGCGTGGTTGACCGCGGTCAGCGTCGGGTTGACCATCCGTAGCCGCTCCGCCGAGAAACCCCTTTCTGCGAGGCCGCGGAGCCCATCAGGCGAGGCGGCCGTGCCGTCGGCAATCCACCGCCACGCCAGGTCCGCTCCGACCCCGTCGAAGGAGACCATCACCACCCGCTCGGCGCGGATCTCCGGCGGCCCACCACTCCGGCAGGCAAAGGCAAGGGAAAAAGTCAGGGTCGCTGCGACGATTGCGAGACGGAGAACAGGTGTCTTCAACATCGTGGCGATGGTAGCGCAACGCGGACGGAGGAGTTTTTAGTTTTGAGTTTTTAGTTTTGAGTTGTCCCCCCAGCTGCCCTGTGGCCGCGGGGGAGCAGGGGGGCCCGAATTCCGAATTCGAGCTGTCAGCCGCCGCAGGGAACTACGCGCGCTCCCGCCCAGGCGTCGGTGACCCGATTGCGTGCCTTTTCCGCCGCCTTTTCTTTTTCAAACGGTCCGACGCGGACCCGCCACAGCCCGTCTGTACCCTCGAGCATAACCGCCTCCTCCCCGGCGCGCTCGAGCTCTGCCTCGGCTCCAGCGGCGTTGCCGCGGTCGGAGAAGGCGCCCACCTGGACCCAGAAACATCCCTGGAATTCTCCAGGGGCGGTCGTGGGGGGAGGCGCGGGCAGGTTCTCCTCGCGGCCGACCACCTTGATCTTGACCGGTGCCACCCCGTCGCGGTCGAGCCCGATCTTCTTTGCGGCGGCGTAGGAGAGATCGATGATCCGGCCCTCGATGAAGGGCCCGCGGTCGTTGATGCGGACCTTGACATCCGCCCCGGTGTCACGCCTAGTGACCTTGACCACGACGCCAAAGGGAAGGGTCTTGTGAGCTGCCGTCATCCGGTGCATGTCGTAAAGCTCGCCCGATGCCGTGCGCCGACCGTGGTAGGGCTCGCCATACCACGACGCGATGCCCTTCTCCGTCCACCCCTTCTCTGCCGGCGTTACCTCGGGCGGCGGCGCGGAGGGCCTTACGCTCGGCTGTTCGGCGCCGCGGTGCGCGCAGCCCGCAGAAAACAGGATGCAGCCCAACGCCAGCGCCGCCACAGTTTTGAGTTTTGAGTTTTGAGTTTTGAGTTCCGGGCCGCCCCCCGCCAGAGTTGAAGGGTGGGTGCGGGACAACTCAAAACTCATAACTAAGAACTCAAAACTAGACTTCGAGGTCTTTCGCTTCCGGCAGCTCCCCAGCCTCGGCAAGAATCGGCTGCACGTGCTCTTCGAGGAACTCTCGGACCTGCTGTGGAGCGCGTCCGACGAAGCGGGCGGGATCGAGCAGGGCTTTGAGTTCCTCGTGATCCAGGGGTACCGCCGGGTCCTCCGCGACGAGCTCGAGGAAGGGATTGTCGGCACCCTCCTCGAGAACCGCTTGCGCCGCCTTTCTGGAGTGCAACCGCAGACGCTCGTGCAGCGCCTGCCGATCACCGCCCCGCTTCACGCCTTCCATCAGAATCGCCTCCGACGCCATCAGGGGCAGCTCCTCTGTGAGGTTGCGCTGCACCATGGCGGGGAAGACCTGAAGACCGTCGACCACATTGTGGACGATGCGGAGGATGGCGTCGGCAGTGAGGAAGGCCTCGGGGATGGCCATGCGGCGGTTGGCAGAATCGTCGAGGGTACGCTCCAGCCACTGCGCCGCCGCCGTCTGCGCCGGGTTGGCGGCCATCGCCATCAGCCAGCGGGCGAGGGCGGTGACCCGCTCCGAGCGCATCGGATTCGCCTTGTAGGGCATGGCCGAGGAACCGATCTGGTCATCGGCCAGGGGCTCGCGCAACTCCTTGAGGCGGGCCAGCAAACGGATGTCGGTGGCGAGCTTGGCCGCCGATTGAGCAACGCCCGAGAGCGCGTCGAGGATGAAGGCGTCGATCTTCCGCGGATAGGTCTGCCCGGTCACCGGATACGTGGCCTCAAAGCCCGCCTTCTCTGCAACCAACCGATCGAGCTCGCGCACCTTGGCGTGGTCGCCGTCGAAGAGCTCGAGATAGGTGGCCTGGGTCCCGGTCGTGCCCTTGGCGCCGCGCAGCTTGATGCGGGCACGCTCGAAGCGCAGGCGCTCGAGGTCGAGGAGGAAGTCCTGCATCCACAGACACGCCCGCTTGCCGACCGTTGTTGGTTGCGCCGGCTGGAAGTGGGTCATGCCGAGGGTCGGCTCGTCGGCCCATCGCTCGGCGAACTCGGCCAGCGCGGCCACCACCGCCAGGAGACGTTTGATCACGAGGTCGAGGGCGTCACGGGTGATGAGGAGCTCGGCATTGTCACCGACGAAGGCCGAGGTCGCGCCGAGATGGAGGATCGGTTTCGCAGCCGGCGCGCGGTCGGCAAAAGCCTCGAGATGGGCCATGACGTCGTGTCTGGTGCGCTTCTCGTACTCCCGCACCCGCTCGAGATCCTCTTCGGTCACCTCGAGATTGGCTCGCATCTGCTCTATTGCTTCGGCCGGAATCTCGAGCCCCAGCTCGCCCTCCGCCTCGGCCAGCGCCAGCCACATCCGCCGCCAGGTCGTGTAGCGGTGGCCGGTGGAAAAGAGCCGCTGCATTTCCTCAGACGCATAACGCCCTGTCAGCGGATGATCGAAACCATCGAGAGAGGTCATCTTTCCTCCTCGTAGAGTATACCGATCGACATGCTTTCACCCTTTTCTGACTTTTGGCGGGCGCCTTCCGAGGCGCACGCCAAAAATCAGAATATGATGGCGCACATCGACAAGGAGCGCGCATGGTCCACGTGACTTCAGAAATTGGTCGGCTGCGAAAAGTGCTGGTGCACGAGCCGGGCCCTGAGGTGGACCGCATGGTGCCGCCGATGATGGAAGAGCTGCTGTTTGACGACATCCTCTTTGGCGACCGTGCACGCGACGAGCATCGCCGCTTCCGGCGTCTTTTGCAGCTTTTGGGCATCGAGGTGGTGGAGGCCAACCAGCTCCTCGCCGAGGCCCTGGCCGGGGACGAACCGCGGACGTGGCTGTGGGAAATGCTCCGTCCCGAGGCGCCTCAGGAGCTGCGCGGGGCGGCACCGGCGGCGACGGCCGAGGAGGCGGTGGCGATCGCGGTCGGCGGCCTGCTCGTGGCCGACCACCCGCACGGCATCGAGGTGGAGGACCTCTTTCGGCTCGCTCCGCTGCCCAACTGGTGCTTCCAGCGCGATCCCCAGGTGATCCTCGGAGACGGTGTGATCTTCTCGGCCATGGCAACCGCCGCCCGCTGGCGTGAGGGGGTGCTGTCGCGCTGCATCTTCCGCTTCCACCCCGAGCTCAAAGACACCCCGGTCATCCTGGACCCGCTGCGGGCGGCCAACGACGGCGGACTGCAGCTGGGCCCGCACCGGCCGCGGCTTGAAGGGGGCGACGCCCTGGTGCTCTCGCCCGAGATTGTGGCGGTCGGCGTCTCCGAGCGGACAAACACCGTCGCGGTGGAGATTCTCGCCACCGCCCTCGCCAAAAACGGGAACGGGCCGCGTTGGCTCGAGGTCGTCCACCTCCCCCACCGCCGCGCTTACATGCACCTCGACACGGTCTTCACCCCGCTCGACCGTGACGCGGCACTGGTCTTCGAGCCGGTGATCTGCGGCAGCGGGCCGCAGCTCGCCGAGACCTACGAGGTCGACCTCCACTCCTCGGACCTCGCGCCGCGTCACCGCGGCTGTCTGTTGGAGGCGTTAGCCGCCCGCGGTCTCGACCTCGAGCCCATTCCTTGTGGCGGCGCCGACCCGGTCGCGCAACTGCGCGAGCAGTGGACCGACGGCGCCAACGCATTCGCGCTCGCGCCGGGAGTCGTCGTCCTCTACGATCGCAACCTTCAGACCACCGACGAGCTCGCCGGCAGGGGTTTCCGCGTCGTGGCTGCCAAGGACTTGCTGCTGGGATCAGAGGAGGTCGACCTCGCCCGGGGAGAACGGGTCTGCTTGATGCTCGAGAGCTACGAGATGTCACGCGCCCGCGGCGGTCCCCACTGCCTCACGCAGCCGTTGGAGCGCGACGATCTCTGATCAGAGTTTTGAGTTCTTAGTTTTGAGTTTTGAGTTACGACTCAACCATCCGCGAAGTGCTTCCGACTTCGGGGTGACCCGTTCTTCATCGCGCTTCCAGAGAGGATTCTCAGGCACGCCGATTCGCGGCGAATCGGGATGCCAGGCACCTCCGATGAACATTGTTCTACCCACCCTCAAGGTCGGGAAGGCGCACATGTGCGCTGGGGAGTTGGGTGGAAAATTCGAAATTCGAAATTCGAAATTCGAAATCCGCCGAACTTACGCCGACATGCTCAGCCGCAGCTGCTTCCACCGGTCGTGGTACCACAGCCACTGGTCCGGGTTGTGTCGGATGGCGCCCTCGAGGACGGCCATGTAGCGGGCGGTCAGCGGAATATCCTCGCGTTCAGCCTCGGTGAGGCCCTCGACCATCAACGGCTCCTCGTAGCGCAGGCTGTAGCGACCGGGCGCCTCCCGCAGTGCGAAGGTCGGCACCACCGGCGCGCCCGTCTTGCGCGCCACCCGGGCCAGGATCGGGTGGGTCCAGGCCGGGTGGCCGAAGAAGGGGACTTCGACACCCTGGTCCTCACGCACCCTTTGGTCGATGAGGATGCCCACCCCGCCGCCCTTTTTGAACTGGGTCAGCATCTCGCGGAGGATGTTGTGTTTGCCGAAGACGTGGTTGCCGTAAAGCTTGCGCAGGCGGTCGAGCTCGAGCTCGAGGAGGGGGTTGTCGAGCGGTCGGTTGACCACCGACAGGCCGGCCTCGACCTTGAGGCCGGTAACCAACGCCGCGACCTCCCAGGAGCCGATGTGGGCGGTCAGGAAGAACACGCCCCGGCCGTACGACAGGGCGCGCTCGACGTGTTCCCACCCGGTCACATCGACCGATGCCAGAAGCTCCTCCGGTCGCAGCCGTTGGATGCGGATCGCGTCGAGGGCGGAGCGACCGAAGTGGCGGGTCACCGCGCGCGAGAGTTGATGTCGCTCGGCGTCGGTCTTTTCGGGGAAGGCGAGGGCGAGGTTGAAGTCGATGATCTCGCGCCGCCGGCCGCCGATCAGGGAGTAAATATTGCCGAGAACGTCACCGACCGTCGCCAGGGCGCCGGGCGACAGCAGCCCGCTCAGACCTCGCGCAACCCGAAAGGCCGAAAACTCGGCGTGATTTCGCAATGCAGACCGATCCTTGCTCACGACACCACCCCCGGCAACAGCCGCCACAGCCCCCGCCAGCTCCCTTCGATAGGCTCCATCTCCGCCTCCACCACCCACACTTCAGCGCCCGTCGGCAGCTTGACTGCATCCTTTGCCGTCGTCACGGGAACCGCATCGGCGGCCTGGGCCACGGCCTCGACCTCGCACAGGTCCTCGTCACTGTAGTCATGGTGATCTGGAAACCAGCGGCTGCCGACAACCTCCGCACCGACCTCCACGAGGCCGGCCGCGAACCCTTCGGGCCGCCCGACGCCGGCGAAGGCGAAGATCTTCCGCCCGGCGAGGCACTCAGGGGCTCGAATTTCGCCGTCGGGAAGGCGCACCCGGGTGGGTCGGAGACGCGCTACGAAGACTTGCAGCGTCGGGGCGATCGAGTCGATGACCGCCTCGATCTGGGCCACCACCGGCCGCCAGTCGGCAGGCACCTTGGTGATGAGCACGGCATCGGCGCGTTCGAGAGTCGTCCGCGGCTCCCGTAGGCGACCCAGAGGCGGCAGACGATTGCCCCCCCAGGGATCGCCGGCATCCACCACGACGATGTCGAGATCACGCTCGAGGCGAAGGTGCTGAAAGCCGTCGTCGAGCACTACCACGTCGGCGCCGAGGCGCAGCGCCTCAAGCCCCCCGCGTTCGCGATCGGAGTCCACCACCACCGGCACCCCCGGAAGGCGACGCGCCATTTCCAGCGGCTCGTCCCCGACCTCGTCGACACCCTGCCGCGGCTCGGGGCCTGTCACCACGACCTGGTTGTCGTCACGACGCTTGTAGCCCCGAGTCAAAACCGCCGGCCGTCGTCCCATGCGCACCAGGTCGCGCACCAGGGCGATCACGGTCGGCGTCTTGCCGGTGCCGCCGAAGGTCAGATTGCCGACCGAGATCACCGGCGCCTCGAGACGTGCCCGACGAAGCCAGCCGCGGCTGAAAGCTACCCGACGCGCGGCCACGGCGCCGCGGTAGACCGGGGCGAGGGGCAGCAGGAGGTAGCGCCAGGCCACGGGCCTCAGACCTCGCCGATGAGCTCGAGGAGGGCGGTGACCGTACGGCCGGTGGCGCCGCGGTTGGTCTCCACCACCTCACGTCCGGCGGCGCCCGCCGCCCGCGCGAACTTGTCATCATCGAGCCACACCGCTGCCGCCACCCTGAGCTCCACGACATCGGCCACCAACCGAGCCCCTCCGGCCGCGGTCATCTCGTCGTAGACCTCGAGGAAGTTGTGAACGTGCGGGCCGCTGAGGACCGGTACTCCCCACGCCGCCGCCTCGAGCGGGTTGTGGCCGCCGGTCGGCGCCAACGAACCGCCGATGAACGCCACCTGGGCCAGCCGGTAGGCCCGGGACAGCTCGCCGATCGTGTCGAGGAGAAAAACGTCCGCCCCGGGCGGTATCGCTTCGCCGCCGCTGCGGCGCGAAAAGACCAATCCCCGCTCGCCGAGGATGCGGGCGACGGCGTCAAAACGTTCGGGGTGACGGGGTGCGAGGATCAGAAACGGCGCCGCGCCGTCGGCGCGCAGTTTGGCCACCGCGTCGAGCACCTGTGCCTCCTCCCCTTCCATGGTGGAGCCGGCAACCACGATCGGCCGGCCTCCGGCCGCGGATCGCACCGCCTCCGCCCACTCGAGGGGCCGTTCGTCGGGCTCGAGGTCGTACTTGACGTTGCCGCTGACCGAGATCCGATCTGCGGGCACGCCGAGGGCGGCGAAGCGCTCGCCGTCGGCTTCGGTGCGCGCGAGCACCAGCGCGAGAGGCGCGAGCAGGGATCTCAGCGGCGACGCCACCCGGAGGTAGCCGGCGAAAGAGCCTTCCGACAGGCGGGCGTTGACCACCGCCACCGGTATCCCACGCCGGCCCGCCTGGTAGAGCATCTCCGGCCAAAGCTCGGTCTCCACCAACACCAGCAGACGCGGCCGCGCAGCTTCCAACACCCGCCGCACCGGGCCCGCCAGGTCGAGGGGGCACGGGAAGACCGGCACCTCCTTGCCAAAGCTCCGGCGCGCGAGATCGAGACCGGTGGCGGTGGTGGCTGTCACGAAGAGCGGCAGCTCGGGCGATTCCCGCCGCAGCTCGGTAATCAGCCGCCGCGCCAGCTCCACCTCGCCCACCGACACCGCCTGGATCCAAATCCCGTCCTGCGGCAGCTCCGGCAAATCGAACCCCATCCGGTCGCGGAGGCGCGGGCGACTCTTGCCCGTAAATAGCTGGCGAATCTTGAGGACGGGAATGACGAATGGTAAAACCACCGCCACCAACACCCGGTAGACCCACAGACTTACGCTCGCCATGCCGCCTAGGATAAACCTTTTACCGTGGGCTCGGCGACTCCCACGCCCAATCGACCACTTCGACCGGGTCGGGCGGGGTCAAGCGAGAGTGGCGTACTCGACCTCGCCGTCGGGCACCACGAAGGTGCCGGCCTTGCCCTCGAGGGCCTGCTTGAGGCTGTTCTCATCGGTGATCAGGACCTCCTTGCCGGTCGCTTCGACGAAGTCGATGGAGGACTGGACCTTTGGCCCCATCGAGCCCGGCGGAAACTGGTTCGAGGCCATCATCTCTCGCGCCTTGGCCAGCGGCATCCGCCGCAGCCACCTCTGGTTGGGGCGGCCGAAGCTCTCGGCCACCATCGGCACTTGGGTCAACATGATGAACAGATCCGCCTCGAGCTCGCAGGCCAGGATCGAGGCCACGTAGTCCTTGTCGATCACCGCCTCCACGCCGCGGTAGTAACCGCCGACATCTCGGTAGACGGGAATGCCACCGCCGCCACCGGCGACCAGCACCGCCCCGTTCTCGACCAGCCGTTTGAGCAGCTTGCTACCGAGAATCTCCTGTGGCATCGGCGACGGCACGACCTTGCGCCAGCCGCGGCCGGCGTCCTCGACCATCTGCCACCCGTGCTCCTGCATCAATAAATTGGCGCGGTAGGAGGTGAAGTAGGGACCGACCGGTTTCGTGGGGTTCTCGAAGGCGGGGTCCTCGCGGTCGACCACGACCTCGGTGAGCACCGCCGCGATTTCCTTTTCGAGCTGCTCCTCATTGAAGCGGTTGCGCAGCTGGTTGGCGAGCATGTAGCCCATCGAGCCCTGGGTCTGGGCGACCGCCACATCCAGCGACTGTGGCGGGATCTTGGTGATCGCCTCCTCGACCTGGATCATGATGTTGCCGACCTGCGGGCCGTTGCCGTGGACGATGACGAGCTCGTAGCCGCGGTGGATGATCTCGACCAGCCAACGGGTCGCCTTCCAGCTCAGGGTGAACTGCTCCTCCTGGGTGCCATGATCCTGCGGCCTGAGCAGCGCGTTGCCGCCGAAAGCGATGACCGCGACCTGCTGCTGCTTGCCATCGAGCTCGATTCGATTC
>SDBT01000626.1_pt1 | contig 56619 bp, 33 predicted proteins | sample 2277101 | NCBI WGS metagenome assembly SDBT01 (sample SAMN10404973, study PRJNA504765) | marine sediment metagenome | isolation source: marine sediment core GS10_PC15, 103 cmbsf | place: Arctic Ocean: Southern Knipovich Ridge | collected 2010 | reverse complement strand
TTCGAAGGGCCTGGCCTTCAAAGCACGTTGAGTTCATCCGCTAATAAATTCAGGGTCAGGTCCCGGCTGGTTGGCAGATTACGGAGCCATCGGCTGAACTGCGAGATCAACAGTCCTGCCGCGATATTGGCAGCAAAGATGGTCATCCGAGAGGTGCAGGCTCCGCCGTGTGCCTCGCCCTGCGGGAAGAGTGTGGATTCATAATGGTCTCGACTGTCTGCGTCACACGCAGATAAGATTCGAATAACTTCAGCGGTCATTCGCCCATCGCCAAAGAAAGACACATTGTCTTTTACAGCCTGCCAGATGAGCTTCCTGGCACCGATCGTATCTACACAGGCGAACACAACATTGCCGACAGTCGAACTTCGTCGGAAGCGTTCGTTGATCTCGGTGACTTCAATCCCGCTGTTGATCCTGCGACACTGTTCGGCCGTGGCCGTGACTTTCGGACTGCCCAGGTCCGTCTCCAGATAGCCCTGGCTGGCCAGGTTACTTGTCTCCACGACATCGAAGTCGATCAGTGTCAGCTTCGCTGCGCCTGTTGCTGCAAGCTGCAATGCCACTTGTCGCCCCAGGGCGCCCACGCCAATGATCGTGATGTCACAGTCGGCCAGCCGATCGGCGGGAACAACATCCCGCTGCCGGCTGAATCTTTCGTTCTCATTCATATTCATAGACAGGGTTCCTTTCCCAAAGGTCTGATCGATCCTGTAGCTCGCACAGAACGGCCTGCCGCTCTGCCGGCTCCATCTGCTCCAGCTCCTCAATCAATTCTTCCGAAAGACACAGGTCGTCAGGCTCATCGGCCCAGTCGACGTAGCCGAAGCCCGCTAGGGTCTTCTGCGGGTGAATGTTGCGTAGGTATTCCTCCCGCCATGCATCGTGCTCACTCGCACTGAAGTCGATGGAGTAATCCACTTCGACTGGAACGTGGATCTGTCCGCCAGGTCCGGCATTGAATCGCAGACGTGCAAAGCTCTCCCCGCCCCGGGCGAGGATGAACATGACCGCCCAGTCGCATCCGCCGAAGACACGCCGAAAGGTTTCTTCATCTGTTGCACTGGGATTTGGACTCTCGCCGGGATGGGTATGCGCCCAGATTCGGCCGAACTGCTCGGGCCGATGGCCCAGATCAATCTGGTCATCAAAGAAGTCGGCCACGCTCTGGTCGTCGAATTCCACGGAAGCGACGCTCACGTCCTGCTCGACGGTCACGAACTCCGTCACCAGCAGCGGGTCATCACCGCTGCAGACACCGAAGCCTCCGACTTCGCAATGCCCCTGGTCGCGGAAGAACAGCAGTTTTGCCCAGGCATAGGGTGAGAAGCGAAGAATTGGCTGGGTTGGGTGATCGTCAGGCTGCATCAGACTGTAAGCGGCTGTCAGCGGGGCGGTCTCCACGACCATCTGGGGATCCGATGGCTGAGGATGTTTCGCATTGTTCGTCTTGGTTTTCTTCGTCGTCATCTTCTTGCTCCTGTCTTTCTTCAATGCACGGGCATTCCATCTCTTCCAGGCACGTCCGGCAGATCGCCTTCTCGCAATCGGGACACATGGTAATGCAGCGATCACAGTAACTGTCTCCACAGGCCGCGCACTCGCTCAGGCAGGCACTGCAGGTGATCTCGTCGCAATGCATGCAGCAGGAACTGCATTCGCCGCAGAAGTTGCTATCACAGCTGCTGCACCAGTACGTCTCATCTTCCGACATGACGTAGCCGCAGTCGTAGCAGGATTGACCCTGCCAGTTATCCAGCGAGACGTACGGCGAATCAGGGTTGTAGGTTTCCAACACACTGCGGACGAGGCAGAAAAAATCGCCCAGACGTCCGCTCTCGATTGCAGCCTTGATCGGCCCGGTCGCATCCCCGCAGCACATCCGCTCGTCACTGACATGGGGATGGGTCACCAGATCATTCGAGCAGGCTGGATGCGGATCCAACGCGATGATATCGAAAGAGGTCTCGGGAGCTTGCGAGGTGATCCGGTCGACCTGTAGACGTACTTCGAACGGCCCGAGATACATCCCCTCTAACTCAATCGGCTCGGTCGTCACGGAAATGGTTCCCACCTTCGGATTACAGACCACCTGGGCAAATTCGGTTTCCAGTTGAGCCAGCTCATCAACGATCTCTCGCACAGCGGGCAGATTGCTGCGATGGGTTTCGATTTGCCGCTGCAACTGGCTGACATAGTGCGGCAGGTCTCGCAGAGCAGCTTCGATTCGAGAGAGTATCTTAGCTCCAGCTGTTGGCCAGCCACGAGACAGGCAGATCGTCAACTTCCGCCTGCCCGCCTGGATTCTCTCCAGTGGATCAGCCAAAGTGCCGGCCTGGCGAATGAGTTCCCGGAGTCGACTCACCTGCACCTGCTGCAGCTCTTGGCGGATCTCGTTGGCGAGGCGTACTCGCAGGCCATCCGATCGATTCGTCTTCATGGAGTACTCCTTCCAAATAATGAACCCGCCCGGTTGTTGGCTAGCAGCCTGACCGGACGGGTTCTGGTTAGCGAATACGTAGGTGATGATGGATTGTGGGCTATTTCGCGCCCTGGATCTTCGTGGGCGTGGCGCTGACGCGGTCGCCTTCCTGTAGCACGTAGTCACGAGCGACAGGCTGGCGGTTGACACGGATCAGCAGATCCTCGGAAGTCTTCGCCGACAACTTCTCGGCGATGAACTTGTCGATGGTCGTGCCGTCTGCCACTTCGACGTAATCTGCGTATCCAGATCCATTATTGTTGATGAATAATATCTGCATGGGGTGTCTCCTGTGGTTGTAGATCAATGAATAAGGTCTACCGGCGCCACCAAGACGCTGGCCGTGTGTAATGATTCAAAGAGAGGATTGCGGAGATGGTGTTGGGATGAGGTTACGCAGCGGGACGTGGGAATGGATTCGGAAAGGTGGGCGAGATTGACAGCCGAGTGACGCCGTCGGGTGCTCGATGCCGGCTCTCGGCTTCAGAATGCAACAGTTGCTCTTCGCCGTCGTGTTTGACGGCATGGAGAATGTTTTGGCCGAGCATTTCCAACTCTTCGGACAATAGCTCAGTGGCTCTGACAATGCTGCTCATAGGCGCACTCCTTGTCCCTGGGGGACGGTTAGTAATAAGCGAAAGTTAAATGGGATAAATCTCGACGGTAGTGGTTGATTGAGGTCTTTGTTGGTGTGTTTAAGGTTGAGGGGTGTGTTTAGAGGTGTAATGAATATCTAATTCCTCAGCATGTATTTATAGCGTTTTATAGGCCAATATTAAGCTAGTCAGCCACTATCGGAGTCGCTCCGTGGCGACGTGAAAGGCTGCATGTCAATCGGCCGGCATGGCGAGTCCACTCACCACTGTTTTTCTCTGCCTTTATGACCGGGAGAGGCGGAACGAATACCTAATACTCCAGCATCTATTTATAGCGGTTTTTGAGGCAATGTTAAGCAAGCCGTAATCCTCTCGTTACTGTCATAATGTTCGGTGACTTGACTACGGTCCAGAACAAGACTAAAAGGCGTAGTGCAAGGCAAGATTAGATTGTCGAAGACACACTTTTCAACTTGAACAAGTCCGGTTGTTCGTGTGCCGGCACAAATAATGCCAAGGCCCCACTTTTTCGAGAATAATAACGGGACGGGGGTATGCTGATGAGGCCCGCTCCCATGTTAACGGAGAGAATCTATATGCACGTTCCTGCCGGCGGGCCGAGTACGATCAACGGGGTTCTTTATCAGATGCTATGGTCCCTATTCCGTACCACCGAACTCCACCTCTTAACATGTGGAATTAATGATCAGACCGGGGTGATAGCGGATGCCGTCGTGCTGTTGGAACCGAGTGGTGGTGGCGGAGATCTGCAGGTACTCGGAACACCAAAGCTAGTGGACCAGGTGAAGTCTCGACCAGATGGTGGGACATGGTCGCTCAAGGAAGTCATTGAAGAGGTCTTTCCCGATCTGTACCGTGCGGCCAACCCTGAAGAAACGAGTATAAGCTACAGACTTGTTACAGAGGGTCGATTGGGACAATGGGGAAAGGCGTATGAATTCTTTCGATCTCTACGGAATCTGACCTATGCGCCCCTTGCCCTTGATAATATTGCGGAGGTGTATATCCCAGGCAATACCGGATCAAGCGTGTTTTGGGAGAAGCAAGACTACACAGGTCGTCATCTGTTTGAAAAAATCTTCGAGACGATACGACATAGCCGAGACGTCAAAAAAAAAGAATCGCCCGAAGACACACGTCGCAAGCTGTGGCATCTTCTCGGACACTTTGAGTTCGTCGGTGGACGAACCCAGTCTGTGATTCAGAAGGAACTCGATGGAATTCTCCTTGCCTTAGTGAACCGTGACTCTGATCTTCCCAGGGTACGGGATGCAATGCTTCTTGATTTGTCGAGACGCGCCACCTCAGGTGACGCCATGATCCAACTCTCTAGCTTCATGTCTGATCACGGATTGGATTCTATACCTTGGACTGAATGGGCCATGCTGTGTCAACGATCAAGGGCTCTCCTCCTCGATGCTCTTGATAGACGACGATATGATCTAGAAAAAGACGTACGCTACGACGATGTGAGAGAGGCTGCCACAAAGTGGTCTGATGCACCACTGCTCTTGGTTTCTGGAGAGAGTGGGCAAGGCAAGTCATGGTTTCTGTATGCAGTGGCTCATGCGTTGTCGAACTGCTCTGACCTTGTCATTCTCACAGAAGCCACGGGTGACTTGGATAAGACTTTGGAGCACGTCGAGCATGGCTTCCGATTTATCCGCAACGCAGATGAAGCCCTCCCGCTCGACAGAATTGCCGCGAGATTGCCCCGACTACCTGGCTGTCCAAAAAAACCTTGGCTCACGCTCATCATCGACGGCGTGCAGGATATGGAGGAAGCACGACGAATCTCACTTGCTCCGTGGGCAAAATGGGGAGTGCGAGTGGCCGTTTCGTGCCAGGAGGAGGTCGCTGACTGGATCGAAGAGAATGCTTCAGGACAATGTCGTAAACTGACCGTGTCCGACTTTACAGCGGGAGAATTGCACTCATACTTGAATCAAGCACTGGGGCGGCACTGGGCCGAACTTCCCGGGGATGTCCGAAATACACTTCGCCGGCCATTGCTGGCATCAACATTCGTTCAAGAGTTCACGAAGGACACCACGTGGTTACCTATCAGAGAATACGAGCTTTATGACGCAGTTTGGAAAAGGCTGTTTAGGGGCCCTCAAGCGAACTATACGCAGGATATCATAGGCCTGAAGAAGTTGGCCCTAGATCTATTAACGAAGAAGCCCTATCCGTGGAGGGCGGAGCAGCTGATAGAAGCAGGATTGAGTGACCAGGCAGCAGAACGCTTGTGCTCAGTGGGCTGGTTACGGAAGACTGGGCGGGGCAGCTACGAAATACCACATGATAGATTGCTGAACTGGGCGATAGCGGAAGCCTTGGTGTCAGCACGAGACCAAAACCAAATAGATCATGCGAAGTTGCTGGATGTGCTCAGGCTTATCTATCACGGCGATCATACCTATAGCGGTCGTTCCTTAAATTACGTACCTATGGACGTGCTCTGGATGTTGGCGTGCAGAGAAGGCGACAATGACAGTGTTGTGGAGGACATCGTTGAAGTGCTTCAGCCGCCACCTGCGCACGAGTCGGGCCTCTTCTATGGTCAGTTGCTAAGCACCATTGGTGCAAGTATGACTCTTCCACTCATTTCCAGACTTCGCAAGGTCTCGGACAAGGATTTCCTCCTCGTCACCCAGATTATCAATGGCATAACTTCACTCGGAAGTGAGGAGTTACCTGAACAAGCGAATGCTTTGTTGATGGACGACCTGCCTCGAAACCGCAGGGCCGCGATGCGTCTTTTGGCGAATTCTCCTACGGCAAAGGCGCTCGACAGGCTATGGGCTCTACACATTGTCGCAGATAAAGATACTGCGCCGTTCCAGAATGATAATGGGCATCGACATGCTGTATACAGGGACTCCTTCCGAGCTCTTTCCGCTTGTCTCAAGTGCGATCCATCATGGATTAAACGCGCTATTCGCACAGCTAATCCAGAAATTGAGCCTGTTCATGATTTAGCTTATCTGCTGGCAGGCCTTGAGGGTGGTGAGCAAATATGGCAAGCATGCAAGTCGGATCTCTTTGCGAAAATTCCAACGGATAAAGAACGGAGTCTCGCCAGATGCATTTACCGATACCGTGATGAAGGCTGTCAAACATGGCTGGAGGATCGGATTGATCGGGAGGAAGACTTAATTGGCGAGATGTGTATGCTTGCCTTAGCGGTGATTGAACCAGCAGCAGCTATTCAGGGCCTAGATCGAATGCCTTCATCTAGTCGGTACATGACACGAGGCTGGGCTACTAGAGAGTTACTGCTTCGTTCGCCGAGTGATACCCAGGTCGCTCTATTAGACATCATTCGCAATGTTCCAGATCCGTGGGGTGAAGCTCATGTGTACCAAGGCTCTGAAAATGAAATGGACTGCGCCACACTGGAGTTCTTGCTGGATGAAACGTGTTCCCTTTTGCGGGAGATTCAAGGGCACCCACCAGAGGATGCCAAGCACCCCCTTTGGATTCCACTCTCGATGCTGGCCGCTATCCACGACATAGACTTGCTCCAATGCTTTGGAAAACGGAAGGGATCTGAGTTGGAGTTACTTCTGACCGAATGGATGCTCTCTAGGGACCCAAGGCAGGACAGGGGCGCTGACACAGAGGGACAGCATGGTTTGGCCGTGCTTCGTCGCATAGGTGGGAATGGTTTTAGCAAGGCTGTAAATGCCCTCCTCGGTGGCGATAGTCAATACGGTCGGCTTGATGGCACGAGAGAAGCTGCGATGCGCTACGATGCCCAGACCATGAGGCTTCTAAGGCAAATTGTTGTTAACGAGCGTCTCTGGGACGACAAGTTTCCACTTGAGCAAGACAGGGCGGCGCGAGCCTTGGCCATTCACGAAGACTGGCACAGTGTATTGGATGCGATCAAGATCTGGGGCGTGAAAACGTCGCCAGACCTTGCCCAAGCCATCCATGAGGCAAGATTAGAGGGGAAATTGACTGAGCTTTCTGATGTTGCCACAGAGTGGCTGGCCGGTGGAACCCCCTTGTCGACTGGAAAAGTTATGCTGTTAGGACTGCTGGGAGTTGGAGAAGCATTGGAATGGATTCAGCAGATTCTCGGAGAGGCAGTGCCGGCTTCTGAGATGGCCGTCGCATGTGTGCTCGCTCTAGGCTACTTGGGACTTGATGACAAGGAGACGGTGTCACTATTGGCCCAGCAACTGACGCATCATCGATTCGCAGCAGCCAATGCCTTGCTTACAATTAACACACCTCCGGCGCTACAAGCTCTCATGGCTAATATTCGAGAACACCCAGAAGTAAGCTCTTTATTGCCGTTGCTTTCTCGCAAAAAAACCCATAGGGAGGCTATCAGCTTACTCCAGGAGTTACTTCGGGAATCCCATGGTTTTGATCTGAGAATGAAACTCCCCCTTGTGGTCAGCGAGACTGATGAAACCATGCTTGTAAATATCCTCACCGATCCAATTCTGCAAGAACGTGTCCGAGAGGAAGCCTTCCTTGACGAAGGAAGTTTCTGGATTGGCGGATCGAAAGCTGCTGCTATTCGTTGTCTGGCTACATTTGACAGTTCCATGGCGTTTCTTGCGGCCGAGACAGCCCTTCGAAACAAGAGTGCCCATGATCGATCATATTACGCAAGTCTGCTTATGGACATTGACAGCAGCAGAGCCGTCAATATCATTGTGGATCAAGCAGGCGAACAGGAGTCACCGGAACTCTGCCGTTCATTTGGAAGAGCCCTGGAGCAAGTTGACGTAATGGAACGATTGGAGCAGTGTGTTCAATCGGTTGATGACAAAGCTCGTTTGGCGGCCTGTCGTCTATTGCCTTGGCAGAAGGCGAGGAACCTCGCTACTGGTTTTCTGCAAGACATGCTGGATGATCCGTGCGAGGATGTAATGCAAGCGGCAAGGTATGGACTGAAGCAATTGTCACAAAGAAAGCAAGCCGATGTCCTATTGGTGGCACTTTCGGCCGAGATCGACAAAGGTCGCTGGTGGATCATAGCAGACAGCGCAATCGCACTTGCAGATCCGGGTGATGACCACGGTCAATGGCCACAATGGGCAAGAGATGTGTGTTGCGATCTCCCATACCTACGTAGGCTGTATGTCGGTGAACAAATAAAACATCGTCGCAAGGAATTGGCAAAGAAGAATAAGGACACTATATGAAGGGGAACTATGAATGCACCTCTCTGAACTGATAATTGAGAACTTCCGGATATTCGGCGACGAGGGGGACGGCAAGAGTCTCCGCCTGCCGCTTCGCCCCGGCCTGAATATCCTCGCGGGGGAGAATGACTCCGGGAAGACAGCGATTGTCGATGCGATTCGCAACGTCCTCTGGACTACAAGCTTCGAATACCATCGCCTGTCGGAAGATGACTTCCATGTGACTAGGTCAGGCAGAGCGACCTCTCTCCGCATCTGCTGCGTATTCGCAAATCTGTCGAGCCACGATGCCGCTCGATTCCTGGAGTGGTTAAGCGTGGATGACGAGGGGAATCCGGCGTTGCACGTAACGCTTCAGGCTACTCGCCTTGAAGAGGGAGACAGCGGGCGCGGAAGACGGAATCCAGCAATCACCGTCCGGTCTGGGAAGAAGGCCGACGGCCCGGCCATCGATGGGGAGATCCGAGAGTTCCTTCGGGCTACCTACTTGCGTCCTCTTCGTGACGCAGAGGACGAGTTGGCCGCTGGCAAGGGATCCAGGCTGTCCCAGATACTTCGGAGCCACCCTGATTTTAAGGACGAAGGCGTCAGCGATTTCGATCCTGCAAAACCAACTGAAGAGCCCAAGACATTGGTGGGAATAATGCACCAGGCGGAACTCCGAATTGCTGATAATGAGGTGATACAGGCCACGAAACAACGGCTCAATGATGATTACCTGAACCAGCTGTCAATTGGCGAAGAGACGCTCTGTGGGAGTATTGGAGTAGCCCGGTCGACAGAATTGCGGCAGATACTCGAGAAACTTGAGTTGTGGCTTGGACCACCTGCAGGGACCGATCTGCGGACGCCACGCGGGCTGGGGTTCAACAACATCCTCTTCATGGCGACCGAGTTGCTCCTTCTTGGACAGGGCGCAGACGGAGCTGTGCCCATGCTCCTGATCGAAGAGCCAGAAGCACACCTACACCCCCAGATGCAGCTACGCCTGATGGAGTTTCTGGAGGACAAGGCTTCAAGAAGCGCTTCGTCAGTTCAGGTGCTTTTGACAACCCACAGCCCGAGTCTTGCCTCCAAGGCAGACCTTGAGACGGTCACACTCATGCATAACGGACAGGCCTTCTCGCTGGCCTCCGAGTGCACCAAGCTGGACCCCTCTGATTACCGCTTCCTTCAGCGATTTCTCGACGTTACCAAGGCTAATCTGTTCTTCGCTAAGAGTGTTGCCATCGTTGAGGGAGATGCCGAAAACATATTGCTGCCTGTACTGGCAGATCTCTTGGGCCGATCGTTCTCCAAGTACGGTGTATCGGTCGTTAGTGTTGGCAGCCGCGGATTATTCCGCTACTCGCGCATTCTCCAGCGGAAAGATGGGATTCCCATGCCCATACGGGTTGCTTGTCTGGCCGACCGAGACATCCCTCCTCAACATGCGGCAGGATATGTTTCTAAGAGGAAGAACCGCAAGGGTGAGGAACAGCCCACCTATGACAGCGACTTCAGCGCGACTCAACTGCAGGAACTCGACGCACGGCTGAAATCCCGTGACGAAGGCAGTGTGCAGACTTTTGTGTCACCTGTCTGGACCTTCGAGCATGATTTGGCCACAAGCGAGGTATTGGCTGAATACCTGCATGTTGCCATCCAGCTAGCCAAGAAACTGAAAGGAAGGGTCTCCGGCCTATCATGGCGCGACGTCTATACGACTGTCAGAGCGTCAAGAAAGGAGATATCCGACTGGCGTAATGATGGCCTCGATGCTGACGCAATCGCGGCCAACATCTATGAAGATCTGTGCCTGAAGCGGGCTTCCAAAGCTGAAACGGCGCCAGTTCTCGCAGAACTCCTCCTCCGGCGTCCGTTGACCGAGGAAGATCTCAGAGAAGAACTGCCAACCTATATCGTCGATTCGATAGACTACCTAACGGGCAAGGATGCAACCGGGGAGGACGATGATGCCGCTGGGGATTGAGATCGACAGGACTGACATCGATAGCATTGCTGATGCGCTTGACGTCTCATTCGCCGACGAAGACAGACGGAATGCTCTCCTCTCGACAGAGACATGTGACATCCAAGCCTGTCCGGGCAGCGGAAAGACAACACTGCTTGTGGCCAAGCTAGCAATTCTGTCCCGCAAATGGTCGTGGAGAGACCAAGGCATCTGTGTTCTCTCGCATACCAACGCAGCTCGACACGAAGTGGAGCACCGACTGGGCGGGTACCCGTCAGCCCATCGCCTACTTGGATACCCGCACTTCGTTGGTACGATCCAAGCGTTCGTGGATCGCTTTCTGGGTTTGCCGAGTCTCCGAGGACTTGGCCTGGAAGTCGCGATGGTTGACAATGACCGATCTGCCCAGAAAGCGGAACAGTTGTTGCAAAGGTGCTTCTCCGCGAAAGGATTTCTTGGTCACCGGCACAACGGGCTGGCAATAGCACGCGGCTTGCGCGTGGAGGGCCCTGAGCTAATCCTGGGCAGCTCCGGCGGGTCGATCCCCTGCGGTGATAAGAGCAAGACCTACAAGGAACTAGTCGGACTGAAGAAGCGTCTCCTGAAGAATGGGCTGTTCCGCTACGACGACATGTACGCCTTTGCTGAGAAGTATGTTGCTGACCATCAGTGGGTTGCGCCCAGCTTGCGGCATCGCTTTCCGTGGGTGTTTGTCGACGAAATGCAGGACACTGACCAAGTCCAGGACAGCCTTTTGCAAAAGCTCTTTGGAGCCGGCTGCATTTTGCAGCGATTTGGCGATAGTAATCAAGCCATATTCCGAGGAATAGAGGTCGAGGCGCAGACGAGCTTCCCCAATGACGGTTATCTGGGACTTCCTGAGAGTAAGCGATTCGGACAGACGATCGCCGACTATGCCGCACCGCTCACGCAGGCGGTCAGCCCCCAGAAACTTATCGGGAATCCAGATACAATATCGAAGCAACACACGGTCTTCCTCTTCGATGCAAACAGCATGTCGCAGGTTCTTCCTGCATTCGGTGAGTTGATAGCCGCCGAGTACTCGGACGGCTTGCCTGCCGGATTCATAGCCAAGGCCGTTGGTTTTCGAAAGAAGTCGCCAGATAATCCAAAGGTCGAGAACATCCCCAACACAATTGGCGATTACCTTCAGGACTTTGACCCTAAGCAGACGCTCACATCCGAGCGACCAGAGCGTATGATTGGCTTCATTCACAAGGCCCGTTATCTCCGCAGAAACAGCGGAGAATGTAGGGAGGCTACGGACCTAATCTTCGAGGGTATTCTGGAACTGCTGCACATCATCCATGCTATGGATGCTTCGGGTTTGCGTTTCACGCGGGCACGGCTTCAAGACGCTCTTGTGGGGGCGGCCAATGGTCTCCACTTGCGATTCAAGGAATCGCTGGCATCACTTGTCCTGGGTTCGGGCTCCATCTCAGAACAGGATTGGCAATGTGTGATCGATAAGCTTCGTGACATTCTCAGCCCCTGGCTTCCTAGCACACTACCTGAATCAGCGGATGAGTTCCTGGCCTGGGAGCCTGTAGGGGAGTCAGCTGCAACTGTCGCTGGAGAGCAGCATTTGATGTGGCCAAACATCTATCGGCACGACAGTCCTATTGGGCCTGTAGAGATTGAACTTTCAACCATTCATGCCGCTAAGGGCCAGACTCATACCGCAACGTTGGTTCTGGAAACCTATTTCAATCGAAGCCACGATCTCAAGGCAGTGTTGCCCTTCCTCGCTGGAAGAGAAACAAACATAACAGATGTGCTGCGTGGGCGCATGAAGCGAGTGTTCGTTGCCATTACGCGTCCACGAGAGCTGCTTTGCCTTGCCATGCGAAAAAACCATCTGCCTGAAGCCGATATAAAGGTTTTGGCAGAACGAGGGTGGTATCTGAATGATCTAACTACGGAAGACGGAAACTAATTAATAGGCAAATTACTGTATCTTTCTCGATCCGATCCATTCTTGACTGTCTAAAGCGGAATGTGACTAATAATACCTGAAACGGGTCGGATTGTGCTGATCAGTCTGATATTGTTGGTTCACGATAAGAACCTGTTCAGCTTACTGTTTCGGAAACAGGATCTGTTGCGGTGCCTTACGTAGTAGTGGTTGCGATCAGGGACGCAATCCCACTATTGGACATTAGTGCCGCCGCCAAATGGCCCCCAGGACGGTGGGGAGCAAAGATAGAATAGTGACCGGTACCGGACGGCACACGCCACAATCCCACTTTCGCGACAACTATTTGTAAGGCCAATTAGAATAGCGTGTTATGCTACTAATTATCAAGCCTGCCAGTTTCGTTTTCGCTGGGAAACCGTCTGAACCCACGATGTTTGCATAGTACTCAATCCAAGAACGGGGATAGATTGTATTCCACTAGGGATATCTCGCCAGTCATGCCAGTGCTTTTGTATCCTGCATAGCCTTCGGTTGCATTGGCCTGGGGTTGGCAAATTAGCAATGACGGGCTCGCCAATTCAGATTTCGGTGGTTGCCAGCTTTGCAGTGTCGATCCACATCGGTATCCCGCTCAGATTGACGGAGACGGCCTGATATTAGCCCGCCCCGGCGGGTAGGCAGTGTGCTGCTTCGGGTTCGGCTACGCCTCACCCTTCGCAGCACAACGTAAAGACTCTCTCTTGAATTGCGGCAGAAAACTGGGGCAGGTCAAAATGCAACTTCAATCAATCGTCTTTCTCCATGAGCTGGCGACAGTAGTCGCATAAGCCATCGTAACAGGGCGTATTACACCTGCAACACTCACTAAGATTAGATGTCTGGCCGCACGACAGGCAGTGGCAACCTTCGCCTTCATCCAGTGGAATCGTCGCATCTGCTCCGCATTCCGGGCAGGCTCCAAGCCCAAGGTCGTCCATCATTATCTGCATGTCTTTGGGGCGTTGGCGGCCATAATGGTGCCAGAGCCACTCTGAGGCTGCCTCTTCTCCGGAAGCCCGGTAGCCGCAGAAAGCGCAGGATGCTTCGCCTGCATCCGAATAAAGTGTTTCCTGAAGACATCGGGGGCACTCAGCGTGCTCCACATAGCGTCCTTGTTCCGTGAGCTTGTCCTTTATGGCCACCAAGCGATCATTAACGAAATTGGCAAATTCACCTAGCAGGCGACGGAGCTGATCGAAATCGGTTCGAGCGGCTGGATCCAGATGCTCCTCAAGATGCTCAGCAGCAAAGTCTATCGCGAAGCCGTAGGCCTTTGCTATCAGTGAGACAACCTCTGCCTTGTCAATAGTCACGGCAAAGTGGCGAATCTTGTTTCTGAGTACCCGCAAGGCATTCAGCGTGCCGAGAATCTTTGCATCTATATCCACATCACAGATGCCCCTGAGCCGCTTAATAGTTTGAACGAAAGTGACAGATTGGAAGTCGCCGCTCTCGAATTTGGTGCGGTCTGCGTTGTCAACGTTCTTGAATAACAGGCTCCAGTCATAGACCTCCAGACGAGCCTTCAGAAGCAGCTCAACGCCATCAGCCAGAGTGGCCACGGCATGTTTGAGCATGCGGGGGGTGTCCTGCTTAGCCATCTCCCCAGCGAGCAGAAGATAGTCAAGGGCGTTGCCAGCTAAATTGCATTCGATCGAATCGGTCATGGTTTATTCATATATTGTCTGCGTTCGGTCAAAATGATCGTCAAAGACTCTCATTTAACTTGGATCAGTTTTCGGGGAGCAGGTCAAGCCTGTTCGCGTGCTTTCAAGCAGCTTCTCGATGTATGTGTCTCTGTCTTCCTGCTGGAACAGCACGTGCCGTTCCTCAAACTGCTCCTTCGTCATGCCACCATTCCACCAGCCTATTTCCGGAAGGCGGGTATTTGAGATGATGAAGGAGTTCAGCGTAATCGACGGATCCTGCTCTCTTAGGTCGTCCTCGACCGTCTTGATGGTCTTGTAGAAGGCGATCTTTGGATCATCGGGGCCTTTGATGTTTCGCAGTCCCTTAGGGTCGACGAAGTTGATGTATTGCTTGCCATCGGCCAGGAGCCAGAGAATGAAGTCTGGATAGAAATTGCCCGCCTCAAAGAAACCAATACCACGGCCTCGCGTCATATTCCGCAATAGGTAAAGTTCCTTGCCATCAAAGAAGCCCTTGTTACCTTCACAGAATGCCTGCAGATCGGACACGAAATCCCGTTCCCCATCATTCAGGGGCACGGGTTTCACCTCGACGAGGTCATTGTTCACGTGAATGAGTGGCTGATAGAGATGTCGGCCGAACATAATGCTCGTTAAGCCTTGGAATTCCACGTTACGCAGATCGCCATTCTCGATGACCGTCTTGATCTCTTCCAGCTTCGTAACGATATCCTTGCGGGATTGATCGATGAGGAACAGGTAATCATCGATGAAGTTGCCGTCGTCCTCGGTGAGTGTGCGGTACTCCAAGTGATCCTTTTCGAATTCGGCCTTGCGGACCTTATAAAACCGGTCGCAGTACTTGCAGAGCAGGGCCATCGCGAGTTCCTGCCATTGTCGCACTTGCGAGAAGCTGCGAATCTTCATCTCCTCATGTGGGATGTAGAGCACATACCAACTCGAATCCGCCAAAAGGGCCCGAACATCGTCCTTGGATAGGTTCAAGTTGTACCACGCCCGCTCGCTCTTGAATCGTTGCAGGCCGAAGTAGATCTCCTCGATATTCAGGAACGCCAGGTGTGCTTCTGTGAAATGGGCCTCTTCACGCGTCGCCACTTGGAGTGTTCTCTGGCCGCGTGCGCTCGCCATTGCCTGAATCTTGGGATACCAATCGAGAACAATCCGATTCCTTGTCATGTGCTCATCGGGAGGGCCGAGCGTGGGCCGAGGCCCTTGCTTCTTGAAATCGATACCTTCTTTGAGCCGGATTGTTTTGAGGGGTCTCTTCCCCAAGTTCTTAACCACGGGCAGAATGAATTCGATCCGATCTTCGTTGGAAGGCAGCCCTTCCTCTTCTAGATACTCTTTGAACTGCCGCATGTAATCCGCGTGGACACCGAATATGTTCAGCGTCTCTAGTCGGTCGATGTCCTTGGGTGCTTGCAGACCGACGATCCGCTGGCTTCGTTTAAGGCAGAAGTCCAGCCCCTTCAGGCGAACACCGCGTCCGAAAAGCTGAATGATCTGCGAGCCTTCCTTCTTACCGATGTTCATCAAGCCCATTGTGCTGACGCGCCAACTGCTCCATCCCTCTGAGAATTTCTTAGAGCCGATGAGGACGTTGATGCCAGAGTCTAAGTCGTTTACGTGATGGAATAGTGACTCAGAGAACTCGCTATCAACCACAACAAGATCGTCAGGATGCTCTTCGCAGAGCTTACAGAGGCCTGAGGGATCGCCAACATTGATGACTCCAAACGGTTCGTTGTCCTCCCCGACGTGCAGGGCGACTTCACCTTCGGCCTCTCCACCGCCTTTAAGCTGCCGCACGTGAAGTTTACCTGTGGTCTGTGCATTGAACAGAACATTCAGGATATCTGCATACGCCGCCTCGCCGGATAGTCCTTGTTCTCCGAGGTACGTATAAGCCCCAGCGAACAGCTCTTTACCATTTGCATCGTGTAGGCCAGACCGTCCGCCCAGAAGCATATCCAGATAGCGAATGCTGTCCTCCCGGTTCTTCACAAAGCCGGCAAGGAAGAGAAGGATGTCAACAACGTCCGAAACGTCCTTCTGCCGCGGCTTCTTGGTGACACTACCGCCGACAAAAATCCACAGAGGTTTTTCGATCAGGAAACGACGAAGCACATTACCTTTTTCCTGGAAGAGCTTCTGCTGCTGGAAGAATGCCAGCAGGCAGGCCGTAAGATACCGTTGGCGGTGCTCATCGTTGGAGTCATCCTCCATGTTCAGGATTCGGTACTCCTTGCCGTAGCCATCGCCGTAGAAGTATTTGTACGAGTAGTCGAACAGGATGCACTTGGCATATTCGTGAGCCAAGTTCTTGTTGCCGCTGGCCTTCATGGCCTGACCAAACGTGGCCGAATACTCGAAGGAGAATCCTTTCTCGCAAAGTCGGCTACGCATCTTCATCCAGTGGCCCACATCCGTGCCACTGGCTCCTCGATGGCCCTCATCGACCAAAACAAGGTTGTTGCCCTCGAAGGCGTCAATGGCCACAGTCTTTTCGCCGGTCGTTTCACGCAGCTTGTGGATGTCGATGATCTCGACGCCCGTACCCGTGTACAGCCCGCCGGCATCCTTGTCGAACAAGTCGGCGTCCATGCCAGACAGCCGAAACTCATCAAGGTGCTGGTGGCTCAAACCTTCGTTGGGCGTCAGCAGGATGACCCGATTGAGCTGCTTCTCCTGTCCGTGGAGTTTTAGATAGTGTCGGTACTGAAGGATATTGATGTGCATAAGCAGCGTCTTGCCCGAACCGGTAGCGCTCCAGAAGGCCAGCTTCTTCAGATCGTCCGCAGTGTAAGGGACAACCTGTGCATCAGCCGGCAGTCCTGCGGCGAACAGGCTGCCCAGAGCCTGCTGTTGGGCCGTTTCTCCCGCGTTGAAACGCTCAGCATAAGCGTTCAAGTCCTCCAGCAATTTGTCAGGATTGCGGAAGTATCGATCCAGATAGATTTCGGTGAAGAGCAGGCAGAGATACTGGAAGTACTTCGGATACAGGTTCTGGCCATGAGTGTGGTTGCGATGTTCAGTGATCGCCTTCCAGTGACGAACTATGTTCTCGTCGTATGCCAATAACAGATCGTGAGGCAGTTCCGGGCGATCAAAAAGCAGCTTAATGCACTGGTGGAAACGAGAGATGTTATCTTCGTTGAATCCTTCGAAGGCCGGGTCGCGCATATTCTTGGCTAAACCTTCGAATGTAGCCACGCCGAACAGGTCCAGCAGCCAGTTCGCTAAAACAAGCCGATGTTCGAACTTGACCTTGTTCCTAGACGCCCGAGATCGTCGGCCAGTTGTCCCTGTTCTCGCCATACCGTCTTAGTCCTTGATGATACTGAGCAGCTTCTTTATTTGGTTCACATTGTTACTGCAGAGTGGAAGGCGGCCATCGACAATGCCTTTAGTGGGGGCATATTGCATGATGCATTGCTGGTGCTTGCAGGTAGGTCCCGGATTATCCGTGTCATAACAATCTTCTGCACCCAATAGATGCAGCAACTCGTGCCAAATAGCGCAGTAGTTATCCAGCTCATAGACTACGGCGAGACGGCTATTTTTTCCTCCCCACAAGGCATTGGGGTTTGCAGTCAAACACTTCTGTGCAAGATCATGTTGTCGGCTACAGAACACGATTAATCCAGGGACATATCTATGCTTTGGCTCGTCGGACGATACCAGCTTACACCAGTCTTCTAACTTGTCTGAGATTGCTATGGCACATTCAAGAAACTCCGAGCATTCCAGAGCACCCAAGATGCTAGGTCGTATGTCTTCAGGCAATCGTTCAATCGGACAACGCACATTGAGCGGCGGAAGCTTCATCAGCTTCTCAAGCTCCTGTAGCGATGCCTCTATCGAAGCCTCTCGGTCCGATGGCAAGTCCAGGCAGTAGTAGTAAACCAGTGGTTTCATTCTTTATTGTTTACACGTCCTTCACGTCAAACATCAGACGTTTGAATTCTTCTTCGATCAGTCGCACTTTGTAGTTTGGCTCGCTGCCTTCTTCTTCCGGCACGACCGGGATGTTCATCAGGTTGTTGTCGCCGTTGACGTAGACCAGGTCGAACTCCATGTCCAGCGTGTTGTATTGCTGCTTCTTGAAGAACTCCTCGATGTCATCGTTGGAGGTCTCCTTAACGTTCCGCCAGATGACCAGCACCTTCTCGCCCTTGGGGTTCTCACCCTCGACCACACGGATACCGCGGATGTGGCTCATGTGCCGCACTCGCAGGCCCAGCAGCCAGTTGAAGGTCTCGATCAGGTCCACGTTGACGGGCTTCGTCTCGCCGACGCTGCCGGTGCCCACCAGCAGCTTGTAGTTGAACGGGTCCTCGAAGGCATCGATATTCAACAGAGAGGCACTTCCAGTCGCTTCCGTATCTAGCATGTATCCCAGCATGTAACTCTCGCGGAAGGAATCGCTGCCGTCCAGCAGAGATTGCTGCGTTTCCGTCCGCCTCAGCCGGATGTTCGCCAGTGCATCCTCATAACTCTCCAGACGGATGCACTTAAAACAATGTGATACACCAAAGCGTGGGTTGTCGCCCGTCGCAAGCATGCCTTCAATTCGCTTAATACGACTTATCAATTCTTCGATTTTCCCCACGAATTTCTGTTTTTCGAATTCATATTCGTCAGGGTTTTCAATGCCCTTGATTTCTTTCAGGGCTTTCTTGGCATCATTCAATTTCTTCTTCAGGGATGCTAGATAGATGGGCAGTTCCTGGGGCTTTCCATTCTTCCATTCCCTGGCATAAACGACCTTCTGGATTCGGGGCTTGAGAACGGTATCGAAGTAGTCCCCCATTTCGACTAGGACGTACTTGCGTTTGCCGCCGTCGTCACGGTTAAGATCGATAATGGCGTGACCTGTCGTGCCCGAACCAGCGAAGTAATCCAGAGCCAGTCCATCGATAGTGTCACGCAGACCACACACCTTCAAAGAATCAGCAACAGCAAGAACTGACTTAGGAAACATAAAGGCATGTGTTTCGCCGAAAATATGAGCAAGGAGATTAGTTCCATACTCGGCCGCAGAGTACTCTGATTTGTCCCACCATGTCTGGGGCAGAAGGCCTTGGTCGTTGATTCGCCATTTTCTGTAGACTGCCGTATTACCCTTGGCATCCTTCTTCACCATGAGGTGTTCTATATTCTGCTTTGCTGTGCTAATGACGAAATCCCATATACGCTCCCGCTGCTTTGAGTCAATTGGCCAAAGCGTCTCTTCTCCTTCACAGGGAGGATCATTGACAATGTACTTCCGCAACTCATTATCCCAAGTCATTTCCGGGATTCGTATTTTCGTTCCCTTAACGTAGATTGGATAAAACTGTCGAGGACGAGCGTCTCGATATGTATTCAGCCCCCCGTGCTTTCTGAAGTTGGTCCATTCAAAGAATCCAAGTTCATCCTTCTCCTTATAACGCGCCTTTTGCTCTTCGCTGTGATCCAGTCGGCTTACTACAGCATCGTCGGAATGACCATAGAAGAAAGCATATTCATGACAAATGGAAAACCCCTTCGTGCCGGTTCGTCCAGCTGGGTTGTTTTTGATAGGCACAATCCCCAACACACTTGCGCTAGGGTAAACATACTCAAAGAGGGTTCGTAAGCGATGGGCTTCGTAGTCATCGATTGTTACGCAGGTGATAGCATCAGAGCATAGTAACTCACTTACTGCCTCCAATCGATTCCCAACAAGAGACATCCACGAGGAATGGCGATAGCCGTTCTTGTAGGAAATTGGGCCTGCATCACTATTATATGGAGGATCAATATAAACGCATTTGACTTGTTCGTGATATCGTTGCTGGAGGAGGCGGAGTGACTGGAAGTTCTCCGAGCGGATGAGCAACCCGTCGCATTTACCTTCAATGTCATCAATACTACCTAGCAGTCGGTCCTTGAACTCCCGGCTGAAGAACTTCGTGTCCAGCATCAGGAATGGGTTTGCTTTGAGGAACTCGACCGTTAGTGGTTCTGCATACGCAACGTCGCCTAGCTTCTCCGCCTTGATCTCATCGATGGCGAACAGCTTTACCCATTCTTCCCTTTGGGAATCATTGGCGGCGATTTCCTCGTAGAGTTCTTCGGGGACGCGGTCGAGAGTTATGCAGTAGTTGGTCTCAATCACGAACTTCTTCTTCAGCCAGAGTTTCTTCTGGAAGTTTTCGATCTGGGCAAGAAAGCCAATGATCTTATGGGCGATCTGCCGGATGACCTTGATCTTCGAGAGATACTGCTCTACACGCGGGGCGGATTCATTCTCCACGTCGTCCAGGTGCATGACCTCGTTCTTGATATAGAAGTCCAGCTCCCGCCGCAGGAAACCGTCCAGGTCCTTGTGAATGAAGTAGTCGAACGTGTTCCGCTTGGTGTAATCGGAAAGGTGCTTCTGAAGAATCGTTCGCTCGCTGGCCGTGCCGTCAGCCCGCACCCAATTGACGCCAAGGCGATGCTGCCAGGCGGCCAATTCTTCGCCATTGAGACTCTCGATAACCTGCTGAACCGTCTCGGTACTGATCGCGTCCTGCTTGCGATTCTCGCCGTCCGGGCGGTACTCGAAGCGGATGATAAGCTCGCCATCTGCCTCGGCCACGGGATCCTCGCCGCACAGGACAAAACGTCGATCCTTGCCTTTAGCGGCCTTGATGTTGTCCTTCTCGGTGTCTGCTTCGACGATCTTGAAGTGGACGCGATGGCCGTCGGCCGTCTTGAAGGCGTAATCGCGGAAGTTTTCGGTGGTCTTGATGTAGTACTGGTCAGAGTTGGCCCAGTGGAGCTTGACTTCCTCACCCTCGTAGGGGATGGCGTAGACACCTTCCTTGTAGCGGCGAAGGGAGATGAAGTCACCTTCTTCGTAGTAGCGGTTAAAGAAGTCATACAGCCGTGAATAGACTTCGTTCTCAAGGGCGGTCAGGTCCACAGCCTCGTCGTCAAGCTTGGCCCGGAGTTCCTTTACCTTGGGCAAGGTATCTGGATCAGCTCCGAGTGTCTTGGCCTGCTGAATAGCCTCGTCGAGTTCGTTCTGGATCTCGGCCTTGTCGCAAGAGGCGTATTGGCTGAATGCCTCATGGACTTGCGGCAAGAGGTCTTGCTCCATGAACTGGGAGATCTCGTCCCGCCTGGCATTCATGATGCGGTAGATGCCAAAGTCCAGATCCGCCTGATCGAGCTGGAAGAGCTCGGCGAGCTTGCCCTTGAGTTTGTCAAACTGTTTCATATACGGCTGCCTTTCCGGTCACACCACCGTCCACCGGATGGTGAAAAGCTCTTTGCGAGAAGTTCTCTGTTGCATGCGTTTTTCGAGTGCGTCAATTAGGCTGTCTCGTTTGCCGGCGATTTCATCTTCCACGTCGAAGATCTGCTGCCGCTGGCGGCGTTTCTTCTTCTCCAAGCCACGAACCTTCTCCTGAATGTCACGTTGCTCCTGAACCGTCGCAGCCTGACGTGCCTTCTGATTAAGGGCCTTGATCTGCTGCTTGGTGTCGTAGAGTTCCTTTTCAGAGGCAAGAACCATATCTTCGGCCCACTTATCCAATTGCTCGCGGGCCTCGTCGAAATGCTCACCGTTTCGTTCGAGCGACCTGCTGATCGTAGCCTTGGCGTGTCGGTCAGCATCGGCTGCCAGACGTATCTGGTCGCGAACGGGCACATCAAGTTCTTCTATGACGTTGCCACGACAATAAAAGAGCTTATGGCAGGTTTCCTGGTCAAGGGACTTCCCATCGTCCGTATACGCGGAGAAGAGAAGATGCTCTTCACGCTCGAACGAATCGATGACAAGTCGTTGGAGAATCAGCCAGCCTGATTTCCCCTTCAGGTCGTCAACGATTGAGATTCTGGCAGGATGGCCGGAAATGTCGAAGTCTACCTTGGCTGCTGGGGTGGGACATTCCTTGCCCGTATCGGTGACGTGTTCTCCGAGTGGATGCGACAGGCGGTACAGGAACTCGCCGGGGATGTTGGCACGATCCTTGGATACCAGGTGATAGGTTCCAGGCTTGGCAGTGGCGATGGGCGAATCGGCCAGGTGGAAGCTGAACTTCTCATCGTCGAACTGTGCGCTGCCATCTAAAATCTGCCGCGTTAGTGCCCAGAACATTCGGCCCACGCGGTCGAGTTGCTCTCGCGCGCCGGTCAGGTTCACGCGCAGGCGGGCGTGAACGTCCTCGTCGAAGTGCTCTAATAGAATTTGGCGGGTGTCCTGGATGCGAGAGGAAATCGTCTCATCCAATTCCTTCTGCAGGGCCTGAAAAGCTTTTCCAATTTCCTCGGTTGTTCGACACTGCTGGTAGATGTCCAGAACGCGGCGCTCGAAATCCACGCCAGATTCGATGCTGCCCAGCACCTCGTCGGATGCACCGAAAATGCCTGTAAAGAGATTGAATTTCTCATTCAGGAGTTCATAGACGCGACGATCAGCCTCGTTTCGCTGGTTCAGGAAATTGATGACCACCACGTCGTGCTTCTGCCCATAACGATGGCAGCGACCAATCCTCTGCTCAACGCGCATCGGATTCCAAGGCAGGTCGAAGTTGATCACAAGCGAACAAAACTGAAGGTTGATACCTTCGGAGGCTGCCTCAGTGGCGATCATGATGGAGGCTTGGTCGCGGAAGTGCTCGATGATAGCGGTACGAACATCGATCGGGCGCGATCCGGAAAGACGGCCGCTGTCCTTGTTAGCTTCCTTCCATTGCTCATAGATTGTCGAGGACTCAGGTTCCCTGTTCGTGCCATTGAAAGTGATGACTCGACCGGCATAGCCGTTCGATTCCAGAAAGTCCTTGAGAAATTGCTGGGTTCGCCTGGACTCGGTGAACACCACTGCCTTCTGGGCCGCACCGATTTTCTGCATCTCGGCAAAACCGATCTCCATCGCCATGAGAAGGGATCGCGTTTTGGTGTCAACGCCAATGCTCCGAGCCCATTGAATAAAACGGTTCAGTTCGTCAATCTCAGCGTTGAGTTTCTGTCTGTCTATGCGATCAGGCTGCTCTTGTTCGGTCTCAGTCTCGGTTTGTTCTTCCTCGGCATCGAGAAGCTCGTCGAGAATCTCCCCCTCGATCTCCTCGTCCTCGATGATACGTTCAGCGAGTCCTGCTTCAGCTTTGGCCGTATCCCGAAGAGCAATAAGGCGATTTCGCATTACCTCAAGCGTTCCGGCCACAGCCTGTGAGGACGACGCGAGAAGTTTACGGACAACAAGAATCGTCAGATGTCGCTGTTGGTTCGGCAGGGCGTATGTATCGTCTCGCTTCAGGAACTCTGAGACCGCCTCGTAAAGCTTGTGCTCTCGTTCCGTGGGTTGGAACGGCCGGGTGATCAGCCGTCTCTCCGTATATTGGATGTATTCAACCACCTGCCGTCGTAGCGTCCGCGTGCAGAAGGATTGTAGGCGTTGACGTAGAGCGTCCAGGTCGCCACCTGCGTTTGTGTATTGTGTTCGAAATGACGGTAGGTCACCGAATATGCGATCATCGATGACCGTAGCCAGGCCGTAGAGTTCGAGAAGTGAATTCTGAAGAGGTGTTGCAGTCAGCAGAATCTTACGCCGATCCTCAATCGCCCAGCGGATGTTCTGGCCCATCCTGTTGGTCTGTCGATATGCATTGCGGAGCTTGTGAGCCTCATCAATCACGACGAGATCCCACTGGATCGCACGAACCTCTGCTGCTCGTCTGCTGGCGAAATGCACGGAACAGATTACAACGCTATCGAGAAAGAATGGATTCGGATTGCCTTCTCGCTGCAGCTGGCGACATGTCTTGGCGTCCAGCACGGTACAGGGGAGATTGAATTTCTCTTCAAGCTCCATTGCCCACTGTTTCCGAAGAGATGCTGGACAGATGACGAGAATGCGACGCCGGCGTTCGGCCCAGTGCTGGCAGACAGCCAGTCCGGCCTCGATGGTCTTTCCAAGGCCCACCTCGTCCGCCAATAGAACACCCTTGGATACGGGGGAGCGGATGGCAAACAAGGCCGCTTCGATTTGGTGAGGATTCAGGTCCACGCAAGCATCGAAGAGTGATCTGGACAGACGCTCTACGCCCTCGCCACCTTGGCGGGTTAGCTCATGTGCAAAGTATTTGGCATGGTAATGCGTGCTCATTTGGCGGATTCTCCCCTTGGAGACTTGCCTTTGCCTTGCTGAATCCAATCGTCCACTTCCGAAAGCTTAAAACGCAGAAGACGCCCTACGCGGTGAGCGGGCAGACCCTTGTTCTCCGCCCACCGGTAGATGGAATCCTTGACCACCCCAAGATGAGCAGCAACGTCATCCACGCCTACCCAGCGTTCTTCCTGTACCATGTGTTTCCTTGCTCTCAAACGGTTCTTACACTGCCAATGAAAGTCGAAGAGAGTCTACGAAACACAACGAGAATCGTCAACTGGAGGGAATTCGAAAGTCCCTCGTGCTGAGCCTGGTGGGAGAATGGTTACGTAGATAGCTTCAACGGCAAGCTGAGAGACGAATGCTTCAACGGCGAATTATTCCTGAGCTTGGCCGAAGCGAGGTACGTTGTGTATCGATGGCGGATGGATTACAATCACCACCGGCCGCATAGCAGATTGAATTGGACGACGCCTGCTAACTTCGCGGCGCGGTGCCGCGGACGAAGGCGGCCCGCCCCGGCGGATAGGCGGTGTGCTGCTTCGGGTTCGGCTACGCCTCACCCTTCGCAGCACACGTTTAACGTAAAGAATCTCTCTTGAATTGCGGCGGAAATATGGGGCAGGTCACTGCGGCTTTGGGAAATGAGAGCCACTGATGCTTGAGGAACAAGAACAGAAACGTCTACTTAGTGCGGTCTATGGCCGGATCGGGGGGCACGTTGGATGTGCTGTTGTATTCCCGTCTCGTGATGCCACGCTGGAAGATGCCATGAAGGGTCCGAAAGGAACCATATCCTTCATCGATACAGGGACGGCACAATTCGCTCTTACTTGCGACCATGTTTGGCAGGAGTTCATGGACACTCGGTCGAGGAACCCACAAGCGGAACTTGTCGTGATCGGGGCCGACGGGCATGAGTCATTTTCTATGTCCGACGCCCATGTTATCGCGAGTGGAGGTAAACAACTGGACTTGATTACTCTCGATGTGCCAAACTTGCACGGCCGCCTGACGCGGTCTGGAAAGCAACTCTATCAGGCGACCGCCTGGCCACCGCCACTGCCGGTGGTGGGTGATTCAGTGATCGCCATGGGGTATCCGGGAGCACATCAGAGGCCAGAAAGAGACGGTCTGCGCCCTGTTGTTCAGCTTCGACCATACGTGCTCGCCTTAACCGTGAGTTCTGTTTCGAACAGGCATGCAGTTCTTGCGGAGAACACAAACGACAATCCACGGAGGCTCGTGCAGTTCGATCCAGCACTGGACATCATCTCGTTTCTGGGAGGCATAAGCGGTTCTGCGGTGTTTGTTCATCACAGTCGCAGTGAGCGACTGGTGGGGGTTATTTACGAAGCGAGCTCACATGGTCACGAGTCACGGTTTTATGTTGCGCATTCTTCTTACATCTTGGCAGATGGGAGACTCGATTTCGCCAGGCTGCCGCTATTCTAACTGGAGTATCTCATATGAAAGCTATTGACCGGCCATTCACGAAAATCATCAACGGCACGACGCAGTTCGTAATCCCGGTATTCCAGCGAGACTATAGCTGGACAGAGGCCCAGTGCGAACAACTTTGGAAAGACATCCTACAGATTGCTGCCGATGCTACTGAGAGGTCTCACTTCCTTGGCTCGGTCGTATACGTTTCTACCGGAGATTCTTCGGCTGGTTTTACGCGATGGCTTCTAATCGATGGCCAGCAGAGGGTGACAACACTGACGCTGCTTCTGGTGGCCCTCCGTGATCATATTAAAGAGAGTGGCTGGTCGGGAACTGAGGATGGACCCACGGTTAAACGAGTAGATGCTTATTTCCTCAAGAACGTTCAGGAAGAGGGAGATCGCGAGCACAAGCTCGTACTTCGCCGTCATGACCAGGCGACACTTCATGCCTTGATCGATGGACAGGAACTGCCGAAGAACCTTTCGGAACGAATTCGCGATAGCTATGACTTCTTCCTTGAGCGATTAAAAGAGACCGATCCTGAAGCTGTCTATCGAGGCATTGGTCGGCTCGTAGTAGTTGATGTTGCCTTGGACCGTGGCACCGATGACCCACAACTTATTTTTGAGAGTTTAAACTCGACCGGTATGGACCTGAGCCAATCGGATCTGATCCGCAATTTCATCTTGATGCGATTGCCCGAACGAGAGCAAACCCAACTATACGAGACTTATTGGAGCAAGATTGAGGATCTTTTCCGAGGCTCAGAGAAGACTTTCGACGCATTTATCAGAGATTATCTTGCCCTCTATACTGAGGCGAGCAAGCAGGAAAGGGCAAATGAGATCTACTTTGCTTTTCGCAGAATTTTCGGTTCAATCAGCTCCAAGCCTGAAGAGTTGAATGCTTTCCTTCAGCGGTTGCTTCGCTTTGCCCGTTATCATGCAGCCTTCAGTATTGGGGCTGACGCCCCTGAATTGCTCCGCGAGCCTTTGGACAGTCTGCGCCGTCTTACTGATGTGCCTGCGACTTTGGTGATGCGCCTCTTCGAATGCTACGACCAAAGTGGAACACTGAGTGAACAGCAATTCGCCGAGGCTATTCGCCTGATCGAAAGTTACGTCTTTCGGCGTGCGATTTGTGGCGAACAGACACATGCCTACTGGCAAGCATTCGCCAATATTGCGTACCGCATCGACCTCCAACGCCCCCTCGAAATGCTCAAGGTTGGCCTTGCACGCCAGCGAGATAACTACCGTTTCCCTGACGATGTGGAGTTTCGCAAGGCGTTGGAGGAGCGTGACAGCTACGGCAAGCGGGTTTGTTTCCATTTGCTCGATCGCCTAGAAAATCATGACAGTAAGGAGCCTACGGACACCACCAAGTACTCGATCGAGCACATCATGCCACAAAACGAGGAGCTAGTGCCGGAGTGGCGTGAAATGCTTGGGGACAATTGGCGCGACATGCAGCAACAGTGGTTGCACCGTCTGGGTAACCTGACTCTGACTGGATATAACAGCACTTACTCGGATCGACCTTTTAATGAGAAGAAGACAATCACGGGTGGCTTCGACGAAAGTTCGGTTCGCCTAAATAGGTTTGTACGTGAACAGTCAGTTTGGACTGCGGAAGAGATGGAACAGCGCGGGAAAATACTTGCCAAGCGATCGCTCTCTATCTGGCCGGCACTGATCGTCGACCAGTTGCTAATCGATGCGGCAAAACAGGAGGAGATGCAACTTCTCGCTAAGCGCCGAGATGTCGCCAAGGTTCCGATGACCCAAATGACTCGTGAACTCTTCGAGTTTCTTCGATCAAGAATAAGTGGGATGGATGGTGAGATTATCGAGCTAGCTGAGAAGAACTCGGTGAGCTATCACTCTCCCATCTTCTTTATGGAATTACTCCCACGAAAGAAGAAGATGCAGCTTCTATTGGCTCTTGATTTTAACGAAGTCCACGACCCGTTCGATATCGCCCAAGATACATCGCAGCGGAAGTTTTACGCCAACGCCCAGTATGATGGTGGCGTGTGCATTACGATTCGGAAGACCGAGGATATTGAGAAGGCAATGCCAATGATCCGTCAGGCTCATGAGGTGGCATCAACATGAATTCAAATCCACCTCCTTCTGTGCATCGGACTGGCTGGTAAAGGCAAAGAGCTTACGACGGCGGAAAACTGGGGCAGGTCACGAGCGGCTCATCGAGTATGCTAAGAACCAGTTAGATATCTAGCAAAGTATGGGAGACGTGACCGTGAAGATAAGCAAGAGTTCGAGGCATCAAAAGATCATCGGTAACTTCGGGGAAATGCTGATATGCAATTGGTTGTCTCGCTCTGGATTCGAGGTGACGGTCGTGGATCACACGGGCATTGACGTAGTGGCATATCACCCCCCGACGAAAAAGAGACTTGGCGTGACGGTCAAATCGAGGACGAGGAACCTCGGCAAGGAGAAAACCAGCGTCAAACTTTTCTCCCGACGGAAGGGAAAGGACGACCGTAAGAGAGTCGCCGAGGCGTGCAAGGCGTTTGGGTGTGAGCCGTGGATAGGCGTGTATGTCGAAGCGGCGGACTCCGCCGATCTTTACCTGACGAGTTTGGAGCACTATGACCAGACGTATCTGACAAAGGTCGGCAAAGCGATTGATGATTGGAAAATGGGGGACAAGCACAAAGCCCAATATAAAAACGATACCGACGTGAGACATATTCACATAGCGTTCTCTGCAAAGGACTGGTGGCGGTGATTTGGGCAACTTCGCGTGCACAAACTGTGGCGAAACCGTCCCCTGTTTGGCCTCAAGGGGCTCTCGGAGAGAGGCTTCTCTCTTTGCATAAGCCCAGACGGGGCTTGATCATGACGGTTGCTGTGTCCGGCGTGACCTCCGGGTTTCAACGACAGACGAGCCCTGGTGACCTCCTGGGGCGTGGCCCGGAGGTTGCCACTACAGGGCCCTCGCTGCTCCTGATCTCAGGGTCCTCAACCCGACGAGTAATCGTGGCCATACGCAGACCAGGGCTGGAAGACGAAATATGAGGCGGACCCTGCAGTGATGGCCTTCGCCGCGTCCGTGTAGGGGCATCCGGTTACCACGTGCTGCCCGAAACTGCTCGTCTGAACATTCGCAGGATGGTGATTGAAAGGAAGATTAGGCTTGCACTTATACAAGCAGTATCATATAGATTACCTTCAGTAGCGTTCGAACTGCAGCTGACAGCAAGAAACACGTCATTTATCAAAGCAATTTGGTCTGGTACGCTGATTGCATAGTGGTCGATGAAGCCTAGTGAAAACATGAGCGCATACTTAGACAATAACGCCACAACACAACCACTTACCGAAGTTGCCACGGAAATGGCGCGCTATTTGGATGTCTGCTACGCTAATCCTTCCAGTCCGCACCATCTCGGCCGGGAATGCCGAAGGGCTGTCGAGGAATCGCGAGCGAGCGTTTCGCAGCTCATCACGGCCAAAGCACCAAGCGAGATTGTGTTCACCTCCTGTGCCACGGAGAGCATTAGTCACGTTTTCTACATCGCCTCGGAGGTACTTGGTAGACAGGGGTTTCGCATAGTGGTTTCTTCCGTGGAGCATACCGCGGTGCTCGAAACGGCCGAACACTATGAATCAAAGGGAGCCACGGTATCCATACTAGACGTCGACGCCCAGGGCCTCCTTGATCTGGACAAGCTGGAATCGGCCCTGTCGAAAGGGTCGGCGTTTGTTTCCTTGATGTGGGCGAATAATGAGACAGGCGTCATCTTCCCAATCCAGCATGTTGGGGAGATGTGTAGGCGTCACAATTCATTCCTGCACATTGATGCAGTTCAGGCCATAGGCAAGTTACCTGTAAACGTGCGGGAAGTGCAATGCGACTATCTCAGCCTCTCAGCGCACAAGTTTCATGGTCCCAAAGGAGTCGGCGCTTTGTATATTCGCCAGGGATCACCGAGGATGGCTTGGATGAAGGGGCATCAGGAAGAAGAAACCAGGGGTGGGACAGAGAACGTCGTTGGAATCGTGGGCATGGGAGCAGCCGCCAAGGCTGTGATATCAGACCTGCAGACGGACACAATACGGATGACCGAACTGCGTGATATGTTGGAGCAGGGCATTCTTGCGGCATCCCCAGGCAGTGAGATCAACGGAGACACGGGAAAGCGGCTGTGCAACACAAGCAATATTCACTTTCCCCATAAGAATTCTGCCAATTTAGTAGAGCGGCTCAGTATGAAGGGGATTTGCGTTTCCGCCGGTGCTGCCTGTACGACTGGCGGCCAACCATCGCATGTCTTGAGAGCAATGGATCTTGGAGAGGAAAGAGCTAATTCCTCGCTACGACTGAGCATTGGAAAGCTGACGACAAAGGCAGAGATTGAAGAGGCGATCCAAGTGATTCCGGATGTAGTTCGTTCGAGCTTGGACGTTCGTGCCGTCACCTGAATACCGGAGAACCTGTTATGAACCTGAATGTCTTCGATTTGACGGGCATCGTAGTCTATTTCATTGCTGCGGGTGTGTTCGCCTACTTCGTTCGAAGAACGAAGTCTTTTGCCGAGTTCGCCGTAGGAAACAGAACGATCCCCAGAGCAATGATCTTTACGACCATGGCTGCCACTTACATCGGCCCTGGCTTCTCAGTGGGGTTCACGTCGAAGGGCTTTTCCACTGGCTTCGTCTTCTATCTGCTAGCCATGACGTATCCCATCCAGATGATCTTGGTAGCATTCTTCTTCGCGCCGAGACTGGCCAGATTCCGAGATTGCACCACAATCGGGGAGGTCATGTCGAAGCGATACGGCAAGTTCACTCATCTACTTGCGGGGATAGTGTCGGTCGGATTATGTATTGGTTTCACAGCCGTCATGGGCAAAATTGCCGGACAGCTACTACATTCGGTAACGGGACTGCCGTTGATGGCATCAATTGCCATTGTCACGATGTTTACAGCCTTATACACCTTTACGGGCGGACTACGTGCCGTTATCGCAACCGATGCATTGCAGTTCGCCTGGTTCAGTCTGGTGGTTCCGATCGTTCTCTTGATCGCCTTCTTCAAGAGCCCCGGAACGGCATCGGACATTGCCGCAAAGGGAGCTGAGCTTACCAGCAGCGGGCTCGGTGAGTTAAGCGGCATACAGATTCTGGGGATCATGGTAGCGTTCTTGTTGGGTGAAACACTTATTCCGCCTTATGCCAATAGAGCCTTATCTGCCAAAACGGAGTCGGCTTCGAGGCAGGGATTTCTGTGGGCAGGATTGTTCTCTTTCGTATGGTTAGGCATCGTCGCGACCCTGGGGATCATCGCACACCAGTTTCTGCCCTCCAGCACCAATCCTGATGATGTATTCTTCGCGATGGGCAAAGAGCTGTTGCCTTATGGCACCTTCGGCCTGCTAGTGGCCGGGGTGATTGGGATAGTCATGTCAAGCCAAGACTCAGTTCTCAACGCAGCTACCGTATCATTTGTGCGTGACATCGTCGGAGTCAGGGGTGGGTTAAGCGACAAGACTTCACTGATGCTGAGTCGTGTTGGCACGATACTGATTGCCGCTGTTGCAACTGTCGTGGCCGGGTACTCTCCCTCAATTATTGATGGGTTGCTGATCTGCTATTCGATCTGGGCCCCAGGCTTGTTGTTGCCCTTCCTGCTGGGGCTTTATCTGAAGCGGACCACTCCCATGGCCGGCTGGCTGTCGATGATAGCTGGGGCCACGACATCAATCCTCTGGCAGACGGTCTTGAAAGAGCCGGGAGGATATCCCGCGATTTTGGTCGGGCTTGTTGCAAGTGCTGCCGCCTACTTGATCGGGTATTACTTTGGAAGACCAACAAAGGTCTCTGAAAACGCAGTGGAGGTTGCACAATGATCTACGTTACCGCAATCCTGTTTCCTATGCTGGCCATCGCTTGTGCGATAGCCAGCATAGGTGCATTGGTTCAGTTTGTTCTCGGAATACAGCGAGACAAACGTTCGGATAAGACATGATTCTGGAGCGACTATATCCCAAGACACTTGGAGAGTTGGAATCGATGGTCGCGCCAAGGTGTGCTGACGCTACATCGGTGACTGTTCAGGCGGGGCATTTCCTTGTCTACTACGATCGAACAGAAGATCAACTCTTGCCATGCGTTGAGTCGGAGCTCTTGGGGCCAAGGCACGAAGTGATTCGGAAGGAAGTCGGTCATTTTCCCTTGTTAACCTGGGAGATCGGCGTAAGACTGTTGGCCTCACTGCCAGCTCCGAAGAAGCATCTCATGGTGCTGGTGAACGATTGGCAGTATCTCCCCGACGGAATTGATCGCAGCAGATTCTATGAAGCCCACAAGACACTACCAGCCTCATATACGAGCATTCTCGAAACAGAAGAAGACTCGATCGAGCTGCTGACTCCCCATCAATATGGCAAGTCTATGTTCACGGGCGACTTCTTTGGCGAGCAGTCATTACGAAATCAATACGGCAAACATGTGAAACAACTCATTGCCCAAGGCAAGCTTCCCGACAACGCCGAACTTGATATGAACGGAGATACTCTGAGCTGCAGCTTGGTTGATGTTGTTGGGCATAAGCAGGAAATCTACTGTGCTGGCAAGGGGCAGAATTGCACACATGAAGTTGCAGAACTCCTGCATACTGTGGCCTCCATAACACAGTGCAGCGTATTCATTAACTTGTTCCCTCTCGTGTGCAAGCAATACGTTGAGGCCGGGACTGAGTTGGGTTTTGATCTCTTTAATACCCCGGTTGCGACCGTGATAAACATCGGAATGCCAGCGACGGGCGTCTTATCGCTGGAGCAACTCTGCGCGTCGTCGGCTATAACTCTTCAGGAACCGTCAACTAGTTTCAAAGTGGAGGTGAATACATGAAAGACGAATATGCAAGACTCCTTGCTTTTCGAAATATACTGTTTCCCGACTTCGATGAAGATCAGAAAAAGGCAGCTAAGGAAATATTCATCGTGATTGAGTCACATATTCGTGATGGGGATATTCGGCGAATAATTGACGTTGGCTGTGGTACGGGTGAAATCCTCGACAATTTGAGGAAGTTGGTTATAAAAGAGACCTCTCTGAAAGCTGGAGATATTGAGTTTGTGGGTTTAGATTGCTGTAGGGAGGAGATTGACCTTGCCACGAGACGAATGGGATGTAGATTCATATGTGCAGAGGGCGAGAAGCTGAGAGAGCTGGACTTGGGGGAGGGTGACTGGACCGATACACTCGTGATCTGTGTCGGACACACAATTACTCACTTCGAAGACATTGAGGAGTTCTTTGGCAGCATCAAGGCACTTAGACCTGCATTAATACTGGTCGATTTCTACCACAAATGGGACCGCATCGTTGAACAGCTAACAGAAAACCCGACAAGAGAGGATCTGGCCCCGCAAAAAATCGGGCCCGAGGGCGAGGTGTACATACTGACAACACGCGGCACGTCACAGAAGGAAGGTCGGATAGAAAGAGGGATCCAGGTTTTGTCGAATAACGAACTTAAGGACAAAAATTTCTGGACGACCCAAATTAGACAGACAAGCACATGGTTTATTCGTGGGTTTGAAGCACTCAACTATATTCCTGAACGAACGCTTGAATACGATGCCGGATATGGGCCAATGAAAGCCTTCCTATTTTCCCAGCCAAGCAGGATAGCGGTAACACTCAATCAGGTGTACTACGAGGTGGTGTCTGACTTCGCCACAAAGTGCTGCGACAAGAAAGTCATCCAAGATGCAATGGAGATGTTTGGCACACGGGTTGTTGCCATTGTACTCCCATTTGATCGTTCACATATATTTGGCCGGTATCTGTCAATTGTCAAGGGTGTTCATGCTCCCAAAGCAGCACTCTACATTGCAGAGCCGGACAATACGCAGATGCGTTATCCTACGGCATTCGGGCTCTATCTCTGTCTACTGCATACGATAAGCAGCGGTGCGGTTATACCTTTGTCGGAACTTGGTATATCAACATGCTCTGTCGACAAAAGATTCGGAGAAATTGAAGCGGGGTTCTTTAAGCGCTCGACACCTGAGATTTCATTAGCTGGGGGCCGGAACTTACAAGGGTCTGCACAGTCGGAAAGAAGCTTTTTTGTTGTTCCCTTCTACTATGCCGATCTGCCCCTGTTCTGCCTCGTAGTGAATTTCGCAGCAGGTTTGCCGACCGCAAGTACGGACCAATCCGTATACACTTCAATTCTTCAGAACGTGTTCCGCCTAATGCGCCGTGAGCTTCAATCCTGCTTTGAGAGTGCTGAAGGGGAGGACCTATTGTCTGTATTTGTTGATCGGTCGATCACAAAGCTGACAAGTCTGTACAAGCTATCAGTTGACGATGCAATACGTGCTATTACAGAACTTCGAACGGAGGCGCAGAGTGGGAATAGCTGGAAGTCCTGGCTTATGACCATTCCCTCTCACCCTATTAGCAAATTGACGGCTGTTAGAGAAGAGCGAAAGACACTGGACAAATTGTGGGATCGGGCGACCCGGCGTGCCCGTTCAGACATACTCGTTCGGGTTGCGGACTGGTTCCGGGCTGGCATGTTCTTTGAAGAGGAGCAGACAGCTAAGAAAGGGAAAGACAACGCTCATGAACAGTATGTGAAAGTGCATGACACACGTGTGAAAACGATGCTAAAGCTTGCTGGTGTGGACTGTGCGTCAGGCATCATCGAATCCGTGTACTTTGGGGAGAACCATGAACATCGACTGGAACTTCATTGGCTTGCCAATAAGCTGGAAATACTTCTCTCTTCAGGCCCAGAACAGGACAAGAATGAAACCTTTCGACAACTGAAGAGTGTTTTGTGCCGCACGGAGGAAAACACAGGAGACAGCTTTCGGTTTGAGCCCATGCGACTCCTGTTACTGTGCGCCATCTACCATGGCGAAAAGGTCGCCAGTTTGAGTTCGGCGCACAACTTCGCGCCAATGCCAATGGCAAATGATCACACCATGCGTGTGGTGGAGATTGCCAGGAGCATGAAACCAGAGTTCGTCGATAGCATATCCATGGATTGTGAATACCCGCCTTCTGAAGGCAAGAGAACCGTATATAGATATACACTGAATGTGATCCTAAAGAATGCTTTCAATGCAGCTCTGACACATGGAGGCGATTACAGACTTCTGAAGACAGCGCTAATGGCCGTTGGGCTTGAGAAGGACACACCCATTCCTGCATTCAAAGAGCTAAGAGTGGTTTTCAGACTGATTGCCTCAGAAGACGAGAATGGCAAGACTAAGTCGCTTGTCTGGAATGATGAATCCAGAATAGCCGAAGTTGTGTTTAGCCCAAATAGCGGCACGTGAGGTGGTATCCATGAATCTATTCTATTTTGATATCTTGGGCAACAGATGCTGGACGACCGTTCCTGGAGTGCAGGAACTTGCAACGGCCTCAGAGAGTCCGAATAGAGAGGATATAGTGTTTATCCATATATCAGACTTTCTAAAAATGGAAACAGGCAACCTTTCGAACGTTCCACTCAGTGACAGGCCCTTACTACAGGATATGCGGGAAGCATTGCGTCAGTACAAGAAGGTTGGGGATGGGCATGCTGGAGTAGTGTTATATACTGGCGCGTCAGTTGTTGAGCCAGACGAAGAGGTGACAATTAGAAGCATCCTATGTGAACACGAGAAGCAGCAGCTTGTCTTTATGCCGAACGTGAATCGAGGAATGACCGCGGCGCAGCTGCAGGAACGATTATTTCCCTTGGCTGGACAATACGAGGAGCAGGGGTCGAAGAATCTCGCATCCTGTGTATCTGACCTCGGTGACCAAGCTGTTTCTAGAGAAGTACACTTGGCTTTCCGCATTCTCTGGCAAGCCTATGTATTGGCGAAATTGAATATTCAGGAGTTACCTGAGGAACTTTATCCAGTGCGTCAGAAGCTTCAAGGATCGACTTTTGACAAGGAATACTGGTTGCCCATTCTTAAGGATGGCAAGCTGGACGATCGCCTAAGCAAGGATCCCGATGACGATATTGCCAGGGCTGTCGCTGTGATGAGAGACCAGGAAGATTGGAATGATCTATCCATACCAGCTAAAGTGATCAGCGAGTACATGCAAAAGTGGTCAGTCTGTGCTTCAGGCGATGCTCGCCCAGACTGCCCTGATGGGTCTACTCAAGGATCGGGATGAAACTAATATGTTGTTTGACGAGTGGCAATCGCAAAGATCGCTATTGAATCACGATATTCTGTGTAATCAATTGCGGAATGAACTGGCCGCTCTGCGAGCGACCCCACGCAGCCCGACCGTGGTTCGCCTAAGGATGTGGCCACTGCATGAGAAAGAGTATCGAGGATTCTTCGATCTCACAATCGACGGCCTCAGCCCACAGCAACTGCTGGATATGCCGATCTTTGCCGCTTGGGATCAAGCAAGAAAGGAGGCCTTTGGGCCTCTGTTCCACGAGATATTCGTGGTCGTGACGAATATCGCTGGAGAGGTGCGGCAGTTACATGAGTTGCTTTCGGGTTCTGTTGATGCTGTTGAGGCCTTCCTGGCAATGAGGCCAGCAGACAGAACATCCGAAGATGTAGAAAGACTACAGGAACTTCTCGATTCGCTGAGCCAGGCAATTTCCACCTTGCCAAGAGAGATTGGTGGGACAGAGTAGGTGCTGGATACTAACGAGGTAAGCATGGGAAAAGCCCAACAGACACAGCTGCCCAGAATATTGGTGATCGATGATCAATTCGGGCGAAGCAGCCTCGGTAACAGGTTTCTAGGCTCTGTATCCTCGGATATTGCGGCCGGATACCAAGCTGATCGCCAGAATCTCTGCGCTAATTATGGCTTGCTGGATATTACAAACGATGCTAAGCAGAGGCGGCCGATTCAGTGTATTGCGGAGGCGATGTTCTGTCCTGCCCAACGTTGGAACGAATCAACTAACCGCATTGAGAATTCGTCTGACGTTGCACTAGAAATGGTTCGGCGTGGGTGGCCGTTCAATGATGGAACGCGGTGGGCGCTGGTGCTGCTAGACCTCAGATTCGTTTACGGGGAGATCAATGTATTCGGTGACCCTCAGGAAGGATCGCTTTTTGGAATCGACGTGCTTCTGCCAGAACTCCGCAAGGAGTTTGGAGAGGATCTCCCCATAGTAGTCCTTTCCAGCACCCAAAGAGAAGAGAACAACCCTACAGTCCGCAAACTCGGTGCGCTCGACTTCATTCAACGGGTCCCAGGTGCTGGCGATCCACCGGATCGTGCGCGAGAGACACTCCAAAAGGCACTGTTTAGCCACGGGCTCTTTGAAGACAAGTCTGGAGTCTTTGCCGGCAGATCAGTGTCCGTGCTGAAAGCCCTCCGACAGGCGAGGCGAGGGGCAGTATCGGCCCGCAATATCTTGCTCTTTGGTGAAACCGGAACCGGCAAGGGATTGCTTGCTGAGTATATCCATCGAGTTTCACCTCGGAAGAATGGTCCTTTCGAGGTGTTTCATGCGGCTCACCGCCCCGGCGATCTCCAGGCTGACGAACTATTCGGTCATTGGAAGGGCGCATTCACGGGCGCGGAGAAGGACAACCCTGGCATCTGGGAACGCGCTAATGGCGGGACGCTGTTCATTGATGAGGTGGCCGATATTGACCTCAAGGTGCAACAGATGCTTATGCAACCCATCGAAGAGCGAAGGGTCCGACGATTGGGCCAACCCGCTTCCGGCGTGCCCGAGTTGACAGACGTGGATGTGTTGGTGTTGCTGGCCACAAATCGCAGTCTGCAAGACTCCAAGACATCCGGGACCATGAAGCTGGACTTTGTCAATCGAATTGATGCGTTCCCTATCGAAGTTCCCCCTTTAAGAGAGAGACAGGAGGATATTCCACAATTGGTAAGCCGTTTGGCAGAAGGGATTGTGCCGAGCTGGCGGGGTCGTTTTCTACCGGACACGATCGGGGAGTTGGTCAATCATGACTGGCGGGAAGGCAACGTCAGGGAACTGAGGAACGTGATAGAGCGAGCCCTCATCAACAACCCAGACCAAGACATCACTCCAAAGGATATCGAATTATCGAGGCCCAACGAGCAGCCTTATCAAGAGGCCACGGACCCAACACACATGTCGAGGGAACGTAATCGTCCTCATTGGGAAGCTTGTTTCGCCGCGTTGAAAGCATCTCCGGAGAGCTTGTCTGTGGCTGACTCAGAAGCGATACGAAGGAATATGAGTGGGAGTTTTCTTGGCTTAGTCACACACATACTGGAGTGGTCGCTTCGTTTGAATACGCAGGAGAGCAAGCCGAACCTGACCGCTACTGCTCGCTTCCTTCTGGGGCGAGATGATGTTAGTACCATGGAAGCAAAACAGTTTCTGAGAAAACTATTGACGCTTGATACGCGAGGCAAACAGATAGCCCGTCGCCTATCCGAAAGTAAGCTTTGCGGACAGCACGACACTCTTTCACGACTGATCAAAACGATCCTAAAGGAACACAAGTGATTTACGGCACGATCTGTTGCATTAGAATGGTCACAGCAGCAGACGGGATCCCATGATCCCTTGGGCTCCACTGATTCTCCGGATACCGGTGTTTCATTAGAGAGTCCGAGGCTAATAGAACTAGGCGTAGGCGCGACAGTAGTACGTGAGAGCACAACGTTAAACTAGGACAATATATTATGGGTGAGTCTCCTGACAAGAAGAGCGGGTCTCTGGACAACCGCAGTAGGACGTATGCTGTCTCTTCGGCAAAGCCAGATAGGTCTGTCGTCCTACAGGCGATTGAAAGTGTTCTTCATGTACTGGGATGGCAACGATGTCAGGCAGGAACGGAGCAATCCTTGGTAGTGATTGATCGCAGTTCTGGCGATGGGTCTGGCGTGAATAGGGAGTTCCTCCGATTCTGCCACCAAGCTGGCGGGCACATGTTGAGGGATGTATTACTATTGGATGTGTCCCATGAAGATGCTTATTTGCAGGATGATGAGCCATGGTTGCGTCGAGTAACGGAATCTCGAACGGATATCGTTCGCTTGTTAGACTGGCTGGGTGGAGTGAGCGAGTCCCCCAGAGCTTGTAGCGCCAGACGATACTCAACTCCCAAGCCGAAGCAATGCCGAGAGCTAATCGAACCAGTCTTATGCAACGAAGGGCTGCATGACCTTGCAAGCGTAGTCAGAAACATTTACGGTGACAGTAGATGCGGTGATTTCGAGCCGTTCATTTCATCAGATGATGTCTTTTCATTCTATCGTACGCTAGTGTCGATATGCGACGGCCATGAAGTCTTCATGCACCGTGTGCGCAAGGATCGAGCGGCTATTGCACAGCAGGATTCGTCATCGGATACATCACAATACCGCAAGGCTAGGAGTACGTCGCTAGTCTCACAGGAAGAGACTTTTAGGTGTTCGTGCGAGAGTATTCGGCGATCTTTGGCGAACCCAGTCCTTCGGCCGCCAAATGAGCGACAGAATGTCATTCTGGTCATCGACGACAAGCCAAGAGAATATGAAGAACAATTGCGAGCAGTCTGCAAGGCTTTCCTTGATGACTTTGAGATTTGGCTTTGGGAAGTGGGTTCAGGAAATGATGATCAGTCCAGTGCACTGGCCTTTTTGACCGGGTACAGTTCTATTAGGCATGCTAGCATTGCTGACGCAACCTTGTTCCCCGCACACCTGATAAAACTGGGCCAGAAGGCCGAAGGATATACCTCGGAACCATTGTCAACTGTCTTCTCCCGTGCTCGCTTCGTCTTAGTGGATCAGATGTATGAACGGAAGGACGGTAGAGGCGAGTTTCATGGCCCAGCCATCATCCGTAGTGTGTCACGTATACTGAGAGATTTCGCTGTTGATGGACAGACCATTCCAACGGACCTTCCAGAGATTCTTGCATTGAGCCGCGCGGAAGATCCTGAGGTGATACAGCAAGCACTGCGATCGGGAGCACGCGATTTCGTCCTCAAATCACACCTGCTGTCCCTGCCTGCGATTCTAGCGAAAGTCCAAAGAGTGTCTAGTGACGCCACGCAAAGCTACCATCGTCCTTTCCGACGTCTCTATGCCCTGCCCAACGAAACTATCGGTCTACTGCAGACGGTAAGGGTCCCGCGCATACCATTTCACAAAGCAGATGCCACAGATGCCGGGGATATCTGTGCATCAAATCGAACTGAACGAGTGGTCAATCTCATCAAATCATTCCCCAAGCCAGATCTGCATGTGCATGCTGGCAGTTGCATGTCACCAGAATTCCTTGTGGTTGCATCCTTGGTTGGTTTACTGCGCCATGACTGGGATGCAGTCGGTGCCACTATCCGAGACGTCGCGCTAATGCTCCGTGATCAAATCGACAAGCACCAGAATGACTGGATCGGGAAGGTCAGCAAAGACGTTCTGAAAACCTTGTCTCAGGAGATTGAAGAGACGGAACCCAGCTCGGGAGCTTACTCAAGTCTGCGAGCCAGGCTTCAAGAGCAGTTAGGGATTCCAGATTTCGTCGATCCCGATAATGCCAAGGCAAGACTTAGAGCCAAGCCACTATTGGAGCTGGCACTGTTTCATATTCGCAATAGCGTTGGCGGGGAGCTTAAGGACGACGACCTCGTCCGTATCTACTTGCTTGTGCTGGCCACCCGATATCCTGGCTGGAGACTGCTTTCTGAGGAGATGGACCTGCTCGATCTGTTCAGAAATACTGCGCCCACCCCTGAAATAGAAGCTGCTTGGGGTAAGGCGAGAACCATCTTTTATGAAGTGTCACAACAGGACTATTCTGTTCCATCTATGACAATCAAGCAATTCAGCACCCACGGCTGGCGATTGTGTAATATTTTGTCCTTGAGTGGCCTGCGATTAGACCGTCCATCAACCCAACCACAGCAACGCGGATCGTGCCTGGGTACGCCTGACTTTAGCGAATCTCCGATCGAATACGAACTGGCAACTGGCTCGCGCAGCGGGAATCTCATGGAGTACTTGCAAGGTTGTGAGTTCTCCGGAGCGAAGCATCTGCGCCATCCTTTCCTGATTCATCTGTATGCTCAGCAGACCGTTATGGACTTCATTCGTAGCGGCACCTTCTATGCTGAACTAAAGGCTTCTCCAGGGGGATATATCAATCCGGACCTGGGGCTAGAGTTTTCACACGCATGCACCTGTATTGTCGAGGCATTCGGCCAGGCACAAGAGATAGTGATGGATGTCTTCAGACAATCGCATGCGGCTGGTACTGGTACCGAGCAGAACTCACATGCAGCCTGGTTAGGTGACGTTTTAGGCTCACGATACACACATGATGATCTCAAGCGGCTCTTCTCGCATGACTCTTCGGACGCTGCATCGCCAGCGGATTCTGTTCTGAATGGGCATTTGCCTTGCAAGGTCAGCCTTGTTTTTGTTGGCAAACGACATAAGGCTACCCGGGCAATGATCCTTGAGGCTGCTGCTGCTGCTGTAATGCGTCCTGCGGGCGAGACCCCCGTGGCAAATGCAAGGGAGTTTGTGGACAAAGAGATGTGTCGATGCCGCGTCGTGGGTTTTGATCTAGCAGGTAGAGAATACGATAATCCCCCAGAGCTTTTCGCGGAGGAGTTTGCGAGGCTTTCGAGATTGCATATTCCCCTAACAATACATGCCGGCGAAAACGCTCCGGCTAGTTTCATCGAGGATGCCATACTGCTCCTGCGAGCAAGAAGAATTGGGCACGGGCTTTCTCTGGCTCAAGATCGCAATCTGATGACCCGCGTGCGAGAAGAACGAGTCTGTATCGAGCTGTGTCCTGTAGGCAATCATCAGACTTCCCATTTCGCACCACCGGGCAGCAAATGTGCAGGGAGGAGATACCCTCTCAAGGATTACCTTGATCACGGCATTTACGTTTCAATAGGAACGGATAATCCAGTTATCTCTAGTACCAATCTTGTCAAAGAATACCTGCAGGCTTCCTATGCTTATAGTGACAGGGGGATGACGCTCTGGGATGTCATGCGGATCATGCGTATGGGATACGCCTGCTCGTTCCTTCATCTTCCCGAGCGACGCGCAATGTTAGAGCTGGTTGAACAGTACCTGTTCGACATATTCTCCGACGATAAAGTAGTGGCATTGCTCCGGGACTTGGCAGATCAGCAGCCAAGATAGTTGCCGCCTCCCAGACTTTACTCGTGATACCATGATACTCTTTGCGGAGATACGCACAACAATGACCCTTTCCCCTTGAAATGATCCAGGTGTTGTGGGAGAATCCAGTTGATCTATGGCGGGAAAGGATTCTCGGCGAAGAAGCGACACAGTACGGAGCAGATCGTGGCGATGCTGCGGCGGGCGGACAACTGGGTTAGGCAAGGGGCTGAAGGTGCCGGAGGTATGAGATGGACAACAATGTTCGATACTACGAGAGGCACTGCGACGAGTTCTTCGAAGCCACGGCCTACCTTGACTGGGCCCCGTTACGCAAGCCGTTCTTAGGCAAGATCCCGCCTGGTGGGCGCATCTTGGACGCTGGCTGCGGTTCTGGGCGGGACGCCCTCGCCTTCCTTCGGGCAGGCTATCAGGTCACGGCATATGATGCCTGTCCGGCGTTGGCCCTGCGCGCCAGGGAGTTTACTGGCTTGAATGTACACATAATGACCCATGATCAGGTTTGCTGGGATGGTGAATTTGACGGCTTGTGGTGCTATGCCTCTCTCCTGCATGTGCATCACGACCAGATGCAGGAAACTTTCCAAACACTCGCACGGACATTGAAATCCGGAGGAGTGTGGTATATGTCCTTCAAGCATGGCCGAGGGGAGCGTCGCAGAGCTGACCGTATCTTCAGTGATCACACCGCCGAAAGCCTGGCAACTCTACTTCGGCAGGTCGAAGGGCTGTGCGATGTAGATATATGGGTTGCAAGCGACACTAGGCCTGGACGAGAGTCTGAGAAGTGGACTAACGCCATCGTCTGCAAGGTATGATACCCATGCTCCTGATCGAGCTACATCTTCTGCAGTTGCGGATGTTGGTAGAGTCACTCAGGGGCCAGAGAATTCCCGAATGTCAATGGAACTCATTGCGTTGCTGATGATCGTCAACATGGTCCTATTGGCCTGACTCTCATTCAGGTTGGTACAGAAATCAGGGGCAGGTCACTTCCTGCCGGCCAGAGCAGCGCATGCTCCTTAAGAGCGGCTGACTATTATTAGAGTTGCCGTGAGAGGCTTCGGAATGTTTGGACAATACACAACGATGAATGGGAACAAGATGCCTGAGATTAGTTTGGTTACTGGCAACTTGCATAAGGTGGAAGAACTCCGGCAGGTGATTCCGGGGCTGGTTCAGGTGGATATCGATCTCCCGGAAGTTCAAGCTGTGGACTCCCGCGAAGTAATCGCGGCAAAACTGAAGATCGCCAGAGGACATGTGCATTCTGGCGACATCATCGTGGAGGACACAGCCCTTCACCTTGAATGTCTTAATGGTTTTCCTGGTGCCCTGATCAAGTGGCTGCTTGCATGCGTGGATTGTGATGGTGTCCACGAGCTGTGCCATAGAATGGGAAACCTTCGGGCTGAAGCACGCACCGTGTTCGGATATCTGGCGGACAATTCAGAGAAACCCTTGTTTGTGGACGCTTGCCTCCATGGGACCATCTCTTTGCCACGGGGAGCCAACGGATTCGGGTGGGATAGGATATTCATCCCTGACGGCAAGAATACGACTCTGGCTGAAATGAGCGTTGCCGAACTGCAGGCAATAAAGATGCGACGAAGGGCTGCAGAGAAGCTGGCTCGCCATCTGTTGGACTGATAGTGTCCAGAAAGTTCAGACGTATATTGCCGTCAACTGGCAAAATCAACCGCCACCATCTGCAAGGGCAAGGCTGTTCCAAAACTCTATAAGCTTCGTCTTCAGGCCAGTGTCCAGATCAGCGAGCATTAGAAGGGAGAAGAACTCCAGGACAATGCTGTCCCTTCGGATGTCGGCATCACTGGTCGTCCGGCCTGAGGTAAAGTCCACCAGGGGATGACGATGATGGTCCAGCAGGGTTACAATCTTTGTACCTGCAGGAATAGCACTTCTGCAGATGTTGTGCGCCACAACTAGCTGATTAATATCCTTGTTCCGGATGAACGGGTAGTCAGTGTCCCCTTGCAGGAAGACCACGTCCGCGTCCGGGGAACGAGGTATAGAGTACTTCCTGTTCTTCATGCCAGGATCGAGAACCACGATCTCAGTAAAACAGATTTCTTCTTCTGGGTACCGATTCCTGAGGCTCGTGAGAAATCCGTCATGGTCGGCGCTCTCCGTGATCAGCAAGTCCCTGTATACCATGATGGCTTTGCAGACATCCGAAAACGTTGTCGGCCCATCAAGCAAGTCGGCCAGAGGTTCTTGACCGTGTTTCTTAAGCACCATCTTAATTATTTCCATATGGAGCTCAGCTTCATGCTGTTTTGTCGGGAACAGGTCAAAGGCCCTGTATGCCCAGTTCTCCCTTATGTCCTGCCGACCGTATCTCTTCAGGTAGGGTGCCATGAATTGGTCAAAAGCACCCTCCTTCTCCTTTTGGCGGACAACAAAAGCAGCTACCTCGGCAAGAGAAATAACAGGCACGTACAAATACCCGCCGTGTTTCTGGGAAAACTCCTTAATGTTCTTGTTCGAATACACCCAGACCGATCCCACCTCAGGAAGCACATACCTGCGGAACAGCGTATTTGTTTCTAGGTCCTTCTTGTTCTTTTCGAAAGCATTACGCAAGTATGTTATCGGGGAGATCATGTCTTCAGGATTATAATAAAGCGCCTCTCCGTTTGCAGTGCGCATCCGAAACACTTCATCGTAAAACTTGGCGTTGCAACTACGGTTAATATAGAAAGCATCCTCCTTATCGATTCCGATTCTCTGCAGGATGTAGTTTCGCAAAACCTTCAAGATTCCATCGCCATACGTAGAATAGGCATCTCTCTTCAGCTGTCTCATATGATCCTGCAGACGGTCTATGGAACCCGGGCTTAATTCGAATTGCGGCCCTATAAACATGCTGCTATCCAGGTAGTTGCTCCGGTCTATGATGCTGTAAATGCCCGGAGTCGCCACAGCAAATAGCCGCATCTGTCCCAGAAGAGATTCATTGCTCAGATTGAAAGCCGCTTCTAATACCGAAACTGTCCGGGACTTAGTGATATTGTCGAAAAGGCTGACATCGAAAGTCTGATGCACGGGTTCGAAAACGGTCTTGTTGTTGTTTCTCTCCCTCATCATTCCCATGTAGAACCGTGCTGATTCCGTCTCCGTAGAATCTATTAATTCCTGCAGAGACATGCCCTTGGTAGTAGCAAAAGACTTTCGCAGCTTCACGAGAGCCTTTCTTCTCATCGACAACAGGTGTTTCTCGCTCACATCCATTTGAGCGAAGGTCCTGCCGTCTTTGTTCCTCATTCCCGACGGTATAAAGATACTATCCCAACCAAACCCGGACTTGCCCATAGGCCGTGTTGCGATTGTACCCTTCACTGTTCCCGTCCAGTAGAAGACGTGATGACCATTGAAGAAACCAACACAGGTCTTGGCTTCCGCTGTGCGGCTATTTCCGATAAGCCCGCATATCCTCCTGTTGCCCAGAGCACTCAGGAAGACTTTGGTCATCGCGCCAGGAAGCCCATTCAGGCTCTTTATGAACAGTCCAGTGTGCTCCACTATGACGGGCCTTCTCTTGTTGTCATCGTAGGCTTTTACCGCTTTGTCCCGGATCACTTCTTCGAGTGATATGCTCTGGATTTCGACATGTTCCTTCTTCCCCCCTGTCTTTCTCACTTTGATACCAAGGATACTTCCAGTTTCTCTGACTTTGTCATCACTGGATGTGCAAAAGAGTAAAGGAGCAGTTTGTCTTCTGGGGATCATGGGATTTCAGGTGGACTCCTTCATCCATTACTATGTCAAGTACCCTTCGACGCCAGCAAGCGACAAGAGGTGCCCGATAGTAGATATCGTCCCTCCAGTTGCCCGTGAAATGTCACCTGTACGTAAGAACTCCAGAACCGCTGCGACTCCGAAGGACTCCTCTACGTACTTGAACAATTGAAACCCGCCCGCATATTCGTCCCCCTTGCGCAAATTAGCTGCCGTCAATGAACTCCGCAATGCCAGAGCATCCATCACATGGCTTGAAGCCCATTGGGCCGAGCCTTCCGTAAATAACTTCCCGTCAACCATGGAACTTTCGCTTCCAGATTCCCCGAGAACCTGGTGATTGAAAAGGTTGTCGCATTCGGATTGATAATTATGGAACATCTCGTGCGAGAGTACGCTAAAGACGGACCCTTCGCGCAGTCCTTTGTTCAGGGATATCCTATTCTCTCCTGAGATGTAGCTTCCCAGGATATCGTCAGCATCATGCTTCCACTCGAATGATGCTAGCCTGCTATCCTCAATGTCAAGCCCAAGTCGATCGTGGAGAATCCGGCGAACCAGTTTCATGCAGCCCCGACGGGACATACTATCTGTCCCGATAACCCTGCGGACGTCATCGATCCCCTCATATTTCTCCTGTATGTGCATCTTGCCAGATCCTGGAAGATGTCGATTAGCTAGCAGCCACTGAAGGGTCTGCCGTTTAGATACCTCGCTATAAAGGTCGCGATGCACACTACTCTCGGATAAGATCACGAAACCTTCAACCCGGGAACAGCGCAGACAGCCATTATCATTATGTCGACCGCTTGCGGTCTCAGGCGAAGCAAAGCCATCTTCACAAGCACAATCCAAGAGAACTCGTCCGCCAACTCTGAGCAAGTCAACAATCACTTGATGATCTTCGAAAAGTAGAGCGGAGGCTCCATTCCCTCCCGGAGCAAGATCTAGTATCCAGATGCATCCGTTCCTGTCTGGATACACCAATACGGTCTCCTTGGCATATCTGAACACGGCCGCCAATGTGAGGCGTAGGATATTGGCCAGCCCAACGGTCACATCGAGGCCTAGCTGTCCGCCATCCGCAGAAGTCGGTTCCCACTTCAGACCGAAAGTGTCAAAATTGAACGGTGTTTCGTCCTCGAATGTGTCTTCGTAGAGATCGTCCAGATTGGAATCCGGGTATCTCCGGTATCCTATTACCTTTCCTGACAATTTGGCAGGACCAAACATGAGCCTCCCAAGTCGCTCTGTTCTTCTTGCAGAAGCGCTCCACCTGTCTTCTGCTGTTGGGATCACAGAAAGCTCGTCCAAAATGGCGGTATACCTGTCGTTCGTCTTGCGAACCAGTTCGACAGAGCCGGCCCCAGTCTTGCGCACCTGAGCACTTCGTCCATGACTGTCAATAATCGCTCCCGGATGAATCAACATTCCTGACGTTTCACAATCTCGGTACTCAGAAATCCCAGCCCCCTCAACAAGGAGAGTATCGGGAGTAAAAGTGTCCAACCGTGTGTGCTGCGATTCTGAAGAATATCCGTATGCCCGGGCAACCCGCACATACATGGAATTGCTCCTCTCGAACAGATCGAACCCAAGAGGAATATCGTCATTTGATGCCGAAGTGGGAGGATGCTCTTGGAGATCGGTTGTGCCGACCCTCTGCAACATCGTGTCGTACAGTGCCGTGCCCTTCACCAGATAACGGAAGATCTCTGCGTCGATCTCTCCATCCCGCACAATACTCCTGAGGCGGCTTCGTAGCGTCACCGGATTTCGGGTCCAGATTAGTGGAGCCATTGCGAGCGCATCCATCTCAGGATACTCCTCCATCAGCATCTGCCCCCAGGCTTCTGCTTCACTAAGAATGAAGACCGGAAGACTGCTTCTCCCTAGGTGCTGCACCTGGTCCTTGATCTCGGCACTGCCGCCAAAGCGACCACTGAGCACAACGGCAATCACACTCTTGGGATCCACCATCTGTTTGCTATTAGGATCAATAAGTTTTGTCGTGTCCCTTGTGAACAGAAGTCTGCGGGTACCGGTCTGGTGCTCTTGGACGATTTCCTCTGATAGGCCTTTCTCTCCGGAGACAAAGACAATTGTTTCCTCTTTGGTGTTAGCCGTTCCAAACTGAGAGGTAGCTGCCAGGCTACGGATCGATTTGGCCGTGATCGTGCCTCCCAGTTCTGTAACAAGATTCTTGATCCCTAGCGGAGGATCAAGAGGAGGATCTATATCATCAAGGACAACATACAGAAGCGCCATGGAGCGACCCTCTGAGCTTGCTGTCCTCACTAATCTGAGAAGCTTCAGTCTGTGAGTCGGCAGTATCGGGCTTTCACCATCACTGAACAGAATGACTTCTAGGATACGAGAGTCACTCGACAACGCAGATTCCATCGCCGCCCCTAGGCCCACTGGAATATTCGTACCTCCGCCAGGCTCCAACGATCTGATGACGGACGAAAACTCCTCTAATGTGCTGTCTGTGAGCGTACCGTCTCCCTCAACCGGAAACACCTGCCGAGCACTCATGTCGAATACTGTTAGTTTGACCCGATCTCCCTGTTTAATGGAACCAGATTGAATCTTTATCTCTAGATCACCAATAAGTGCCTCGCTCACTGCCGGGAGCGAGTCGATCATTGACGCAGATACATCCAGGACGTAGTGGAGTTCGGTACCGGAGTACTTCCCTGCTACGCCCTTCTGAACCAACCAGTCTAATAGATTGGAGGCGACCTCTTTGGGCGATTCCCGCACCCACGTCTCCTTGTCTCTGGGATCACGGATCATCGCGCCACTGTAATTGACAAAACAGATCGGGGGGGACTCGACTGAATCGTTTCGTACGAAAGAATCGTCTCGGATCGGCCTCCCCCAGAATTCGTTGACAAAGCTCTCTAGATTCATCACTGCGCAGGACGTACCAGCAAAGGACGGCCGCACTCCTCTGATCGCGCATTCCACATGGAGCAACCGTATGAGATAGGCCGTGTTTGTGGCCAAAGCTGGAGTCCATTCGTCGATGCTTGGAACAATAATGCGGCCTAGCGAGTAGAGAATCCTCTCCTTAGCTCGGCGATGGGATGATGATTGGAGCAGAGACAGGAGCATCTCCGGCCGGATAACAGCTATCATGGGAACGGATTCATTGAATGCCCCGAAATCATCCTCTGTTTCAAGATGCGCAACTGATAATGCGTAAGAGATGTCAGCTTTTTCAATAGTGGAGTCAAGCGTCTGTTTTGCGCATTGGCTGCGATGGGGATTACTGCACAAAACAAGCGACAATCTGCCTTCGTCCAGGGCTTCCGTCAGTGCAATCAGTTGCCAGAGTATTTCGCGGGATGTGCTGCGCCCTGCTACGAGAATGCTGTCTCCAAAAGCTCCAATGTCGTCTGCCGGAAACGCGCGATCAAGTCCACCGATGATAAAGGAATACACATCTTCCATCCCTAGTACTGAGAGTATTCTCTTGATCGAACCGGCTTTCATTCTTGGAACACGATCGGTTAGATCAGATAGTGGCATTGATGAAGGGGCGAGCCCTTCATGCAGACGAGATCGGAGAATCTGCCCCCGGTAATACGGTGCTGCTCTCAGATCCTTGAGAAAGTTCTCAGTGTTTATCATCGCGCCTCCGTGACAGCCAAGGAGGTTTTCATCTCATCTTCAGTCAGATGAGACCTCGCCGTAAGTACTACTGGCGCGACTATCGCATCCCGCCAAAAGCGGACATCCAGAAGGTTCCTACGGCCTAAGGTCCCCAAGCGATCCTCCCAGTTCGGATAGGAATCAGGTAGTAGGAAGACTTTGTACGTCTTGTCATCCTGCAATCTTCCTGAGTCAATCCGTGCCAGAACCGGAGGATCTTGCCGAGACATGCATGCTAATACCTGCTCTGCCACTCTCTCGTGATCTACTGTTCTTGCACGAGCTTGACGAATGATTTCTTGAGACAGTCTATCCTTCAGTTCTTGGGCTTTTCGCTTTCCCGCGATTGGCGGAGCATCTTGCATGGCATCCTCCAGCAAATCTCTTGCCGAATTACAGATGTGATCCCGGACGAAGTTTATACCTTCTCTCTCCAATTCCATGCGCGAGATCAACTCGGACAACTTTGCTTCGCCCTCGCTGCTAGCGTGCCTCTCCCAGTCGGCAAAGAGGTCATGATAGTTCTTATTCAATCGATTCCCAACGCCTGCGACTTCCGCGAGGACTTGGCGTTCGAGCAATGTCTGCGTATTGTTCACGACCCACATCAGTTTGTCGGAATATGTCTGGCGGAGCTTTCCGTATGCGAGATCAAAGTATTCTCTCATATGAACGGCCATTCGTTTGCCCACACGTGTTGCCCACCACAGGAAGCTTACACCTAGAAATACGGCACAAGCTATCGGAGCCGCAACCGGTTTCCATCCCATCTTAAAATACAACAGAACACAGGACGTCAATACGAGAATGAGGCCCACCACACCGAGCATTATCGCTTGCTTGATGCTGGGCAGGCTCAGGCACGCCTCCTCGAGTTCCGCCGAGGCCTCTTTAACGAACCACCTATCGCAATCACTGAGGTCAGGGACGGAGGCGGATTCGCAGGGGGACCGCGTGTCGCAAATCGTCTTCGAACGCATGGCTGGGAAATATACCCGCAGAAGTACTTCGAGGTGCGAGATAGTTGGATTCTGACAGATGAAATCCCGGCATGACGTTCTTGTGGCGTCGAAGATAGCTTGTCCGTTTTGCCGGACTACCCTGCCAAGATCCTGGAGCTCAGCCTTCAATCGCCAATAGTACTCGCGGGTTATGACTCTCTGACCTATTACCTGAGCCTTTCCCTTAATCACCGCAATTTCCCGCAACAAGGGACATGCCCACTTGTAGAACGGGTTCTCAGGTGGCGGCGAGAACTTCTCAATGAAAGGGACGGTCGAATCCGACGAGTCTGCATTACCTCTTGAGTAAGGTGTATTGAGCGATCTCAGTTTCTGCAAACAACTGTTTGATTCGTCATGACAAGAACGCTCGTCGCTCTCCGTTGATGCATTGCCGTCTGCTAGTTCATCCCGGATGACCAACGCGCTCGCGTATCTGACAATCTCTTCCGCTCCATCAGTTCCAAGCTGCCACGATCGTATGCCAAATGCCGTAAAAGGAGGCAGGCCTTGATTACCAGGAAACAGTCGTAGCGCGTCGAGTAGGCGGTCGTTTCCGGCAAGCAGGAATGACAGAGCCTCTGCAATTAGCCTGCTCCGATCATCCGGACCGATCGAACGCTTCTCCGTGTCTTCGTTACCGACATACCAGACGGTGCTTACAAAGCGATCCCCACTACCCTCATCTCGCAGCGACAGAATCGAATCGAACGAGACCTCTGAAGTCATGGGGCCAGCAAATAGCAAGCTGACCTCAATTCTGAACTGCGATTGCTGACGATGAACGAACTGCAACAACTCCTGTAAATAGCTATCGGGTCTGTCCCATATAAGAAGAAAGCGGTTGTTTGCGGGAGGGGGGGAGACCAGCCTTCTCCATATCTCATGAAGGTCTTCCTCGCGGTTGTGGCTATTAACTTGCCATCCTTCCTTCGTAAAAGTGTCGCCAGGAGCGAACACGATGGCGTTATTGCCTAAAGGGCTAACACCAAGATGCGTGGCGTCAATCACCAGATTTCGCTTTGTCAGGCAAATCATGCTTATGAGCCTTCGCGTTCAGGATTGGGGCGGCGCGTCATGGATATAAGACGTTAGTTTAGCCTTCACTCGACGCCTCAGAGGACTTCACCAGCATCTTTAAGAAATAAGGCCTGTCGTCTTCTTCTGCCGTTCTCCACCAGCGGCTAATCCATTCCGGGAATCGACTGTCACTCCAGTTCTTCTCGTCACCAATTTCCTGTATTGGTGGATCGAGAAGGAGCTTGTTCAGCCCTTCGAAACCCTCATAAAAATAAGGCAGCTCGCCACGAAGCACCATAAAGAGGCGCACTTCGTTATGGGGCGGATGTTCGCTTTCCATTGGATAGATGCTTCCGCCCCCCAGAGCCTGTTCCATCAGCTGTGTTAGGTACGTTCCTGGATTCTTCAGACCCAGGTCCTCAAAACATTGTTGTGCATCCTTAGCGTTGCACAAATACATGATGTCGGGAGTGGGCTGGAAAGCCGAATCTGCGTCCTGTGCTCCGTTCAGCCTCGTGAAGTGCTTGGCTCTGCGTAGGTAAGTTGAGAACATATTCTTGAGCACCGTGTCTGGATCTCCTCCGGAATTTTCAACATACAGACGAATTGCATTCCAAATGGAGATATGCTCGACGGCAGGTTGGAATACGCGCTCGACCTGCGCGGCGAACTGGGCTTTCAACGCACTCCTCAATCCGTCGATAGTCCGCTTAACGGCATCTTGCCTAATGACAACTTCTGCGTCCTGCACTTTCTTGCTCTGGGACCGCAGGTGATCAGCAATTGTGTCCCATGCATGCTTCATCCCAGCCTGCTCCGTCCCACTCCACTCGATCAAAACCTGTTCCACGGCCACATCCTTGCGGCTCGCCTTGCTATCCGACGAAACAGCGCCCGAAAGGATTGGGTCGACGAAGCACTTTTGGATACTAACCCGATCTGAAATGATCTCCTGCGTCGTCGAGCCTGCGACAGTTGTTTCCGCAAAAGCATTTGTTGCGGAGGCTCGGTGTGCCTCGAACATCTCTCTCGCTGCGTAATGAGCAACCAGTTTTCGAACCACGCTCATGATCATGAGCTCGTCGCGAAGTGGTTTCAATGCGGCCTTGGCAACGATTGCTATAGAATATGCTCTTAAACGATCCCGATAGGCCTGAAGAACCTGAGCCACGTTGGCCATTCCTGGCCAAGATCGTCGAGCCAGGGCCGCCAGGGGATTCAGAATAGACTTGGACGGAAACTCGGACGTTTCCTGCTGTAAACAGGATTCGAACTGGGCCTTCAAGGTATTTGGCCCCTTGCCGAACAAATCGGACTGCAACTGTTTCTCCACGGACGTGAGTCGAGTAATTCGTTCATCAATTAGTTTAAGCAGAGAATCAATAGCCCACTTGGCGCTACCAATGCTTAGACGCTGGCCTGCTGTTTGCCCCAAGACGTCGTCCAAGAAATCGTTCAGCGCAGGTTGCCATTTGTCTGCGCGGAAACTCTGCACAAGCGATTGAACTTCGTCTCCATCTGCACTGCTGCGTGAAGAATAGAAATCTGTCACGCTCTGCATTGTCTGCTTCCATATTGATTCGAAATCCTGCTTGGAGTCGGGCAGGGTCTCATCGCTTAGAATCAGAGGCTCATTCGCTGAAGACGGCACGAATTCCGATTCGTCGGAATCCAAGATGTCCCACCCAATCTGAGCACAAAACGTATTCAGCAGGTGTTTGCATCTTGCTTCATCTGCGTTCTTAAACATATTCACGCTGACGGTTTCAGAGATATCGTCTCTTATCAGAGCCCATATCTTGTCCTTGGGAACCTGGATGCACATCGCGCCTATGCGCTGAAAATCATTAGGACGACTCGGATAACGGGCGTCGACCCGTTGAGCCGAAGCCATGCTGAGGTCAACTGTTCTTCCGACTTGGCGATACACGGCCTCGGAAGTGAAGAAATCAGAATAATACCTCGCCACGAAGTCCAGGTAGGCATAGAACTGGTTGCCGCTCTTGTTGAACGAGAACCCGTCGTCATTCTTGGCACCCACTACCGTAATGCTGTTAAATGGCTTCTGATCGAACACGGCGGGGAATGCTCCAAGATCCAGCCGTCCCACCCGCCTAGACCATTCGTCTTTCACTATCTCGAAGCCAGTATTTGTATGTATTAACGCCAGCTCTGCCAAAGCATATGTCGTATTGCTCAATTGGATATGCTTGGTAGTGGGTTTGATCTCTTTGTAAGGAATTCCGTCGTAGCACACATCCCCTAATAGAAAGATGCCAAAGAGATTCGTTTGCACACCCAATCCCGCTTTCAGCAGGAAGGAGAGATCGAGAATCGTACCACTGCAGGTCCCGCCCGCAAGAAGGCCAAATACATAACAATCAATTGACGAGAGATGGACGTCGGCTTGATCCTCGATTCGTTGCTGTTCAATCTCATTCTCGATGCTGCGCCGAATAGCCTCAAAGTTGGCAATGAGGTTGTCGTTGGAATCAAGGCACTTGTTGTGCAATAGCGCCCGCCCGATGCTTCTCATCCCACCGGAACCCGTATCCAGGGATTTGACGGGCGGTATCCACGGCTGAGCGTCCTTGCTGGCATACCACCACTTGCGAAATTCGCTTGAGATGCCATCTTCGAGATTGTCCCAAAGAGGAGTGATGGCTTGGCGAGTCGAGAGTTGTTGCCGAGCCAGTGGAAAGCGAGCGATCTCTTTGCTCGTTCCTTCCTCTGGATCTACCTCTGACGTAATAAGGTAGTACCGATAAAAACGCTTGGCGAAATCGTTGGCGCCTCTGTCGATGTATTCTGAAATCCTTGATACTATCTTTGCCCCGCTTGAGCCAAGGCCGATAAAGATGACTGGCCTGACATCATGGTCGCCGGCACTGTTTGTTCTATTCATTGCCATGGTAGCTCCATTTCATTCTCTGAACTCTAGCGTTTCTTCTTGTTTGGCTGGACCCAAGTCAAGATTGTGCCACGAACGTCATACTGCTCGCCGTCCCGCAGTGTACGAGGCTGGCCCGGCACAAGTGGCACTAGCTGCGTTGTCTCCTTGCCGTCCGGTGCTACTTGTTGTCGAACCGAAGCAACTGCATTCGCCTCGTGGGCAACAAGTTCGTAGTTGCTCGTCGCTGCGATGCGGGATACACGAGCAAGAAGTCCGTTCTTCTGGCCGATCCCGCCAACTTTGATATCACCTCGTTTGCCAGACCCGATAGTTACCGTACGACAAGGCCACAACACGTTCGACTTCCGCCTTGCAAGCGACCTCAAAAAACTCACCGTTGTGCCGCGGAAGGCTACTCCTTTCTGCGGGGCAAGCAGGGGTCTGAGAAGGAAAGGCACGATAACCAACACCCACAGCAGCAGCAGAATAATAACGCCGATGAGGATTTTCAGCCACAGCGGTGGTGGTGGAGTGACTGTAATCGTTGCGTCTCCTGCGTCTATCGCTTCCTCTCCTTGGGAATTCGTAATGGTCAAGCGAGGATTGTAGCTCTTGGCGTCCCGATACGTATGTCGGGGGTTTTGCACATCACTGGTTTCGCCGTCGCCAAACTCCCATCTCCAGGAAGATATCTCACCTTTGGACGTGTCCTTGAAGTGAACAGTCAGCGGCGCGCGACCCTTTGCTTCACTTACTTCGAAGAAGGCTTGAAGATTAAGGACTGGATGCAGAACCTGCAGGTCCTGCTGAGAAGAAGCCCTTCTGCCATCCCGCTCAATAACTAGCTTGACGATCGACTTTCCCGTTCGGGAGAATGTGACGGATGGGTTATGCTCCGTAAGAGTGCCAACGCCAGAAATCTCCCAAATCCAGCTCTCTGGGGAACCGGCGGACTCGTCGACGAATTGCACCTGATCTCCTGCGTGGATTTCGGTTGGGGCCCACCGAAAGCGAGAGACTAGCTTCTCAGGCTTCTCTTTTATAAAGACGACAAATCCTCTGTCCACAAGCCCGCCTCGCCCTGAAACTGAATGCAGAATCTCGACACGCCCCAGCTTGTCAGCTTTCCATTCCGTTTCCGGGCCCTCCATCTGTATGTCCCCGCCAATTGTCCACTTGTGAGTCCAGTCAGTTTCGGTTCGCGTTGCTTTGAGGTGTAATACCTGCCCGATCTCCAATACCGCTGGAGTGGCACTAAAGCTAGGTTCAGGAGGAAGCGGAAGCACATCAAGCTCATGCTTGACGGAGTGTTTCCTCCCTTCCTTCTCGACGGTCAACATCACGGTCTTCGTGCCGGGCTTCGTGAAAGTGGTCGTAGGATTCCTTGTCTCCTGAGCACCCGCATTCGGAAAGCCCCATGTCCAAGAGTCCGGAGCCCCCAACGATTCATCAGAGAACTTGATCTTCTCGCCTACGTGGATCATTAAGGGATGCCAGGAAAACTGAGCTTCCAATGCGACTTCCTCTAATACCTGGACATAACCCTTTCTTTCAAGTGTGGCTTTCCCTCCCGGGCCTTCAACGGTGACTGCAATATCATATATCCCCTTTGCGGAATATCGATGTATTGCAGTTTTCTTAGGTGAGGTCATCTTGTCGCCGAATGACCATTCTACTTTCGTGACGCCTGTATCGTCATCAAGCGCAAAGAGAACGGGGCTGTTGACCTTGACTTTAGCAGGATTGCCCGTAAAGGAGGCTTTCGGGGCTGGGATGAACATCTGACCAATCTTCTTCAAATCATGGACGGTCACTTGCTTCACAAAGCTGTCGGGCGATGGTTTGCTCTCCGGGCCAGGCTCAAACCCAACCGTTTCCCAGATAACCGAGAATCCCTTTCTTTTCTTCGCCCAATCTTCCGGAATGATCTTCTCCAAGCTGCCCCAATTCTTGTGGACCTTTGACTGGTTGTCTTCACCATCAGAAAGTATGACCACTGTGATCCTACGAAACTTCTTCTCACTCGCCTTGACCCTGCTAAGGACTTCGGCGACGGTGTCGTACAGGCGCGTCTGTCCACCGGGTGTGCAGTTCTTCACGAAGAAGGTGTCAAAGTCTCCCTTTGCACGGAGATCCATTGGATACCAACTGCGCGGTGTCGTCGCCTTGTCGCTGAAGAAGACAATCTCAACTTGTGTCTCGGTGTCGAGCCTTCCGACAAAGTCCACTATGGCTTTGTGGAAGGGATCAACGAGTTTCTTTGTGCCGATAGAGCCAGAACGGTCGATGATGAAGTAGTGCAGATCCTTAGCTGATCCAGACGTTGGCGGCGAAGGTTCATCGGCAAGAAGAGGGATGACCACGAAAAAGGACACGACAAGGCTGAATATTGCCGATCTCGACCGTTTCACATACATGATTCAGTTCCGTTCTTCCCGAAGGAGCCAGAATTCGCGTTTGAGTTGCGGCACTTACAACCACGACATCAACACACAATGCCTTGCCAAAGATATTATTTGACCTTAAGTAAGCACAAGTTGCAACGCCTTATTTTGCCCTATCGCGAGACCAGTTCTTGCATCTCAAGGACAGGTGGTGGAGCCACAGCGTGCCTCGTCTCCCCCCCCCCCCCCCCCCGCCCCCCCCCTGCCCGTCCTCACCCCCACCCCCGGCCCCATTTCTCGGCCCCCTTCTTCTCCTTCTCCCTCACCC
>SDBT01000625.1_pt1 | contig 56716 bp, 105 predicted proteins | sample 2277101 | NCBI WGS metagenome assembly SDBT01 (sample SAMN10404973, study PRJNA504765) | marine sediment metagenome | isolation source: marine sediment core GS10_PC15, 103 cmbsf | place: Arctic Ocean: Southern Knipovich Ridge | collected 2010 | reverse complement strand
GAATAGGGCGTGTCCGCACTACCCGTCACGGTACGAATCACCTTCGTACGGATATGGCCCGGAAGGCCGCTGTCCTTAAAAACACTCGCGAAGATAGCGTCGGCATCGCGCTGAGCGCCGACCTCCGCCGCCCGATCCACTCGTTCCCGAAGCTGCTTGTTCTCCGCAAGCACGTCACCTACCTGCTTCTGCAGAGGCGCGACCGCTTCCTTGGTGGAGGCATTGATTATCTCCTGCAGCTCGAGACCTACATCTCCCTCGCCGTCTCCCTCACCGTCACCACCACCATCACCGTCACCACCGCCGCTGTCGCCGCCGCTTTCGCCGGCTTCTGTCAAGGAATGGGCCATCAAGGCGCTGAATGCCTTAATCGCCTGTTGGGGATCGATTCCGTTACCCTCGAACACCTCGTTGAATTGCTCTTCCGTTGGCGTCCCGGCCTCAAGCATACGCACCAGCGTATCCAGTACCGTACCCGCTTTGGCCGCGTTAAGCCCGTTATCGGTTAGAACCTTGAGCATCTTGGTTCGATCCCCACCTGCCAGAGCCTCGACAAGCTTCACGGGGACTATCACCTTAACGGCAGCGGCGTCGGTAGCGGTCTTGACGGCCTTGGCAGACTCTGCGTCTATCTGCTCGAAAAGATCCGGACGAACCTCTTTAAACTCGGCCAAAGTCATATCGTCGATCTTTGCCATCTCTCCTGCCTCCTGTTCCATCTGCTCCTGGACCAGGCGTCCTCCAGCCGACGCCTCCGTCACTACGTCCACCCGAACTTCCTTAAAACCTTCAACCAACTCCACTGCCTGTCCATCCACTCTTCCGACACGTTTGTTGGTAGCGTTCCCCCAAATGCTGAACTCTACCAAGCTAGGATCACTTTGGTAAGTTTCCCAGACCTCTCGTCCCGCCGAATTATCCAGTATCTTGATATGCCCTACAGCGGCGCCTCCTTCGAACTGACATTCGGTTATGGTCGCAGCCAGATCCCGAAGAGACCGAGGACCGGGTTTATGATCAAGGAAGACCTTCTTGGAGACTATGCCAGGGAAAGACTCTACCACTTCGGGGGAATAGTACCGACGGTTTTTGCTCACTCCCGCTTGCAAAAATATGGCTGGAAGAATCCGCTCATCCTCATCCACTCCTTCGGCAATGATTCCGACAGGGAAACACACATGAAGTTTGTCAGGCATAACTCCTCTCCCATCTCAACTAAAAGAAGCGCCTCATACTTGAGTTAAATTATATCGGGGATGTAAAACAAAAGACAAGCATATTCTGCTCGTTATAGAGATATGAGACAGAAACGGATTCCGGGTCATTTGAACAGCTAGAATATACTCACTGGAAGAGAGGTTATGGAAGGGCGTAGAAAATCCTCAAGGCCACGGTCCAAAGTCATTGCAACTGCAGCAAGCTTAACCAGGTTCGGGGTCTTCACCCCGCCGGTTATCCAATTAGAAAGCGTGTCCTGGGTAACAGAACAATGAGCAAACCTCGCCACTACTCGAGATAGTTTAGCCAGCGTATAACCTTCCGTCTGCAAAACCTGCCGAAAAGCATCAGGACTAAACTCTAGCGGGCCTTCGTTCTCCACTTTATATTACCCCACTCCATAATTTAACCAAGTATATACCCGTGAACTTTCCTCATATAAATTATGAGGCTTTTAGGGCTAGACCCAAGCCCTGAGTTCCCAGGGCTAAAATATTTAGGGCAGCATTATAATCGCGGTCAAGTAATAGACCACAACAAAAACACTCAAAAACCCGCTCAGATAGTTTGAGTTCCCGCCTACTCCTACAACAAGAGCACACTCGACTTGTATAGGCGGGATTAACCTTAATTACTTCCCTCCCAGCCTCCTCCGCTTTGAAGGAAAGTAAATCAAGAAACATTCGCCAAGCCGTATCATTAATACTCCTGTTAAGACTACGGAAACTATTTTTCCGCATATTTTTGACAGACAAATCCTCAACTACTATCAAACCAAAAGCATTGGCAAGTTTCCTAGCCGTTTGGTGACAGAAATTATGTCGTCTATTAGCTATTCTCTCGTGAACACGAGCAACTACTTTTCTGGCTTTAGCTCTTTCAAGAGATCCCTTTCCTTGTTTAGAAAACTTGCGTTGAGCTTTGGCTAAGGTTTTTGCTTCGCTCTTGAAAAAACGGGGATTGACTATTTTAGAGCCATCAGACAGAGTTGCAAAGTTTTTAAGACCAACATCTATACCAATTTGTTCGGAAGACTCAAGCAACAAATTAGGAGTAACTTCACAAGAAAAGAGCACAAACCATTTATTAGTAGCCGTTCTTTTAATAGTGCAAGTTTTAATAGTGCCTTCTATAGGACGGTGAAGCTTAACTCTGATACGCCCTATTTTAGAAAGACTAAGGTTACCGTCCATTATCTTAAAACCAAGCTGCGGATAGGTGAAACTATTATAACGATCTTCCCCCTTAAATCTCGGATAACCAGGCTTCTCCCCTGTTTTAACCCGGCGGAAGAAAGCCTTGAAGGCAAGATCAACCCTAGTCGCAATATCCTGAAGCACCTGTGCATAAACAATTTTAAGACTTGGCCTATCTATCTTGAGAAACGGCAAAGACGTGGTTTGATCACGGTAACTTAGAGAATGCTTGTTTTGCTCCCAAGCATTCTTACGCTGCTCAAGCAGATAGTTATATAACCAGCAGCATTCGGCAAGAGTTGCCTCTAGCAAACGTACCTGCTTTTTAGTGGGTTTGAGACGATATTTGTAGGTTTTGAGCATAACTTATATTATATTACTTAAAGGTTAAGGTCGTCAACTGGCCCATATACTTCTTTATCCATCGAGCATCGAGAGCAACATACTCTCCCTTAGCAGGGCTAGCCCATCTTGCCGGGAAACTCTCCCGTTCATCAAGATGAAGTCCCCCGACCGTCCGAGCACCTAGTTTCCACCAAATGTACACACCTATCCCTGGAAACCCGAACCGCTCGGCTGCTAAATAAGCATCGAAAAGGGAAACTCCCGGAACAATCGTATCAACCGCCCGACCTATATAATGTTGACTTTTAGTGGAATGTCCTCCCGACAACACGGGGGTATAACTAGTCGATACAACACAAGGACTGCCTAAATACCGGCGCCAACAACAAATACGGGCTATAATCATCGGGTTCATATCTTCATGGGCCGGCACTCCTGTCGCTCTTACTTTAAACTCGGACGGTTTAAACTCAGGAGCAAACAAATCCCAATGTCTCGGCGCTAAATACGGAAGATCCCGAAGCTGACGGCTGAAATCAAGCCATACATCCCACTGAGCTTTAAAGTCCATAATATTCACCTTCGCCCAAATCGTAATTGGTCCCCACTAATCTTATTCGGGTACATCCGATATTTAAAAGCCTTCTTCATTGAGCTAACGCATATGAAAATGGAAATGACAAGGAATAGATCGCTTGTTAAAATCCTCTCTTCGCTTCGGAAATAATTTCCTAGCCAGAGCCACCATCTCCCTTACCTTACTCACCCCTATATCTTCGATACTAGGAACGTGTTTACGATATACCACCATCGGAACCCCACAGGTTAAGCAGTCACAAATAACCCACTCTCCATCCTGGTAGTACCATTGAGTCAACCTCTTTAAGTCACACAAAGGACAATCGGTCACTTACTTGCCCCTGTATCCACTATCATTTTCCGACTTATATACAAGACCTGAGGTTGTCCGGTCTCATCAAGAATTTCGACGGGCACCTCTTGAGTAGCAACCAGCACTCCTTGAACTACTTGTGCGGTTTTTCCTTCCAAACGCTTTGCCGAGGTTCCATCAGGTATCCGAGGATGCCCCACTATACAACAGGACCCACCTCGTTGACAAAATTCTTTCATGCATTCCCCTTGCGAAATATCGCAAAGATACTCCACTTTTCTAGGGCTATGCCGTTTTCAACACTGACAAAACCCGCTTCCGTAAAAACCTTGTTTAAATCCTCTAACGTAAATGTATGTAGATGCTGGTCCCCGGGACCGTTTTTCTCCACGCTTCTAGGATCGTGTTTTATCCAATACGACAAAGCTCCATTAGGAACTATTACTCCTACCCCACCTTTAGACTTCAATATTCTAAACCAGTCCGCTGCCGCTTTATGAGGATCCGGGATGTGCTCGAGCGAATGAGATGCTACTACGAAATCTACACTCTCATCAGGTAACCCGGTATCACTTCCACACCGGCTTATCCATCCACCACCTTTGCCATGATACGGGTCCACTCGCCACTTGCAATTAGGAAACTGTCCTCCTCCTATTTCTACGCCAACTCCTTCGCAGATATGTAGTATTTTTTCCTGTTCTTCTCGCACGTTCCCTCTTATGCAGCTAAACCAGGCTTAGCAAGCTCAGCTAATGCTTCAAGAGCTGTATCCCCGAAGCCGGCCTGACTTTCTTCAAGATTCACAAAATCACCAAAGGTAGCACACCACTGATTGCCGTCTTTGAACAGATTAAGCTCGTCCTTGGAGCGTCCGACAAACTGCCGGGCGTCCTCATCGGTAAGACCCCACTTCGCCGCCAACTCTTCAACGCGGGATCTCTTAGCGCCCATTGCGAGAGCTTCTATAACGATGATCCAGGCTGTAACCCTACTACTCTTATCTACCACCCATACCTTCCTTACGAAATCACTCGGTTCGGGTCGAAACCTCTTCCAAATCAAATCACCGTTGGTATGGAGATAGTAGTACCCATCAGTACTCATCCTGAAACTCTCCCAGGTTTTGTCCCTCGACTAGCAAGAAAGTGGTCTATATCCTCGTGAACTATACGAATTATACTAAGAGCTGTCTCCTTCCGTTTCTGCACCGTTTCCGGACCCACTAATTTACGGGTCATGTCGAAAGCCAGAATAACAGAGCCTGGGTTAGGATGCTCTGGGAGCCCTTCCTTTGACAGTATATATTCCTCCCACTCACGAAGTGTCTGATCAATAGCGGCTAGAAGAGAGTACTCAGGACCTACCCGATCCGTCTCCTCTTCGCTCAAACCTTTATTACACTGATCACGCTGTTCCTCTAGCTCTTTCGGCTCCCATAAACGTTCACAAACCGGGCACAACAAGAAAGAACTATCCGGAGAAGCCTCTAACTCCCCTCGGCAAACGGGGCAGATTTCTGGCATAGCTTACCCTCCTTTTCCATCAAATCCTCTACTACCTTATTCCGAGCATTTTGCATACTAATTCCCGTAACTTCGGAGAGCCGTTCTAAGGACAAAATTACGTTCCCGATATAATTAGTAAACTCCTCTCGCTGCTGATCGGTAAGTTCCATACCTAGCCCCGAACCTTTTCGAGTACTGCCATTAGCGTACCTTCAAGAGGGAGCTTTGTCACCCTGTTCTCTCGGGCATGTGGCACACGCGACACTACATACTTAACCACCGAATCTAGAAACCCCTTAGTAAACCCCGATTTATGGAAATCGAACTTGTCCTGTTGAGCCCCGAATACAAAGTCCATATGCTTTTGACCATGAATATCCCGATACGGATCTGTAGGACCCTCCTGCTGGTAATCAAGAATAGTATCCCCGGAAAAAGCAAATTTCCGGTCCACAAACAACCATTGGAGCATTGCCCATTCCAAATCGGGAACCAGCACCACTAACACCCCAGGGGTACATAACACCCGTAACCATTCATGTAATGTCGGTACTACTTCCACAAAAGCAAGATGCTCCAAAATATTATCTGCTACTATTAAATCGTACTCCGAATCTCCTATTATCTCTTTCAAATCCCGACAGTCCGCCGCATAGGAAGGACCCATATTCGGATCAATATCTAAAGTATGCCAAATAACCTCTTCCAGGTCCGTTTCGGGGAAGCACGTGTGCCTCGTCACATACTTCCCGATCGAGACTCGATTCCCCACAAACGGATCGGTCTTATCTCCGCATCCTATGTTTAATCCTGTATACACGATCCTTCACCTCTAATGAAGCGTTCCAGGAACAGTAGCCATCTTGAGAAAACCTTCCTCAAACTGGCTCGGGGTTATGCCTAACGGATTTCTCAGGTGCAGCCGCTTTCCAGTCCATTTTTCTACCACCTCGATCCCAGAACTTCCATCCTCGAAATCGACGTAGTAGACTTTCTGGACATAGAAATTACTTCTCAACCGTTTAACCGACTGTTCCAGCTCTTCCTCGGTCACTTTATTTCCCTCACGGAAAACCTCTTCCGAGCAAAGTAATTCATAACTTCTGGCCTACTTTTCCCAACACACCATCGAAGAATTGGAGCAGCATCAACAACGAAGCGGCCTCTTACAATCAGGCCCGCACAATAATAAGGCGCGGTGATCTGAAAAAGGACTTCTGAAGATTTAACACCTGTTCCCATCTTCTCCGCTACAACTGTATGCCCCACTTCTGTTGAATATACTGTTTCGCCTCTTCAAAAAGACGATCATGATTTCGATCAACGTTTTTTCGCATGCCTTGTTCATCCCCGAACTCACCCGCACTATGGAGTACTACAACTCGCCCATCAACCATTACCATTTTCTGCAAAGTACGTCCCATCTGAAAGCACATATCCAGATCATCGAAAGCGGTAGCCTGTATTCTTTCATCAAACCAGAGCTCGTTTTCTATGTCCATCAGAAAGACGAAGGAGGGCCACCATTGAACCTGAACAATTTTTCCGTAAAAACTCGGCTCAGCACTTCTCCCGAACAGAACCTTGCCGTCCTTAGTTTCCAAACAGGATACAATCCCCGCTCCGGTACCTGCCTGAGCACCAAGTAGTGTACTCAGCCAATTAGGGGTAAGCGGGACCACATCATCATCTAAGAAACAGATCCGTCGGTAATTAGCGGCCCGAGCTTGTCGGAGCAAATGATTACGATTCCGAGCAACTGTTTGACGTATCGGGTCAAACAGGATCGAGTACTGATCTTCTATCCCGAACTCACGCAGTTTCGCCAATAACCGATCAGCTAGGGGGTTCGACTCCCTGACCGGGATCGCTACCACTGTCTCCTGGTTCACCCTGTTTCTCCTTCACCGCTTCATTCCGGAGACGCAGCTCTTCCGCCATTTCTTGGGATCGCTCCAAAGAGGCTTGAAGCTGCCGGATAATATCGGGAACTAGACCTACCACTATTTTCAGCTCCCCCCGAACCACCTGCCTCTCCCGCACTCGAGTAACTGTTGTCCCTTTATCATCTTGGCCCGGAGATATTTGGTAGTCCAGGTTCCCGTAGATAATCCGGAGAAGACTCGTTCCCGGAATCACGAAAGTAAACTCAACCAGCTCCGAAGGATACTCTTCGGGAACCTCAATTTCCAACGACTTAGGAAGCTGAGGGTCAGGAGCTCCCTGAACGCCGGAGTCTGGTTGAGACGGCGTTGCCGAGCCTCTTTTAGGCACCATTGTGGGAGTACGTTTCTTCGATCCCTTTGTCTTATCACTCTTAGACACAGTATCCTCCAATCCCTAAACCTACTCTATTCGGGTGTCGTCCTCTTCGAGCGGATTTAACATCTCCAGCTCTACTTCCGCATCGAGCTCTTCCGTGGTTCGGGACATTAACTCCTCCCACGGCCAGTCCTCAGGGTCCTCACCGTAGGCCTTCACCAACGCCGGTATTCGTTTAACTCCCATTTCCAGCCACTTGGCTACACCGGCTATGTTCGGCTCTTTCTGCTGAAATATCAGCGCGATCATTCTTAGTACAACCTGGGCCGCCCCTACCCCGAACACTACCAACGGTACTGGCATATCTCTACCCTCCTATATCCTTCTGATAAACTAAAACCTTCACCAGCGCCGAAATCCGCCCCATAAGGGAACCTTAGGCAGGTTCGTCCCAAGAGGACCTCGAGGCAATCCGCCGTACACTGGAACACGAGGTAGCGCTTGACGACGGGATGGAATTCGTATCGATCCGCTAAGAGTCTTCGATTCTGGCAGCACTTCTTGTCGACGAGATACTAAATCTAATTCAATAATCATCTGGGTAAGAGCGGCGGTGGCCGCAGTAAGCCTAGCGATAAACTCTGAAAGCAGTGTCGCATCCTTAGAAGCCGGACCTGCAACCTCAGCTGCGGCGGCGGCTCTCACTGCTGCATCATGAGCAAATCGCCATTGATTATACAGATGGCGAGCTTTTACAAGTTGCTCATCAGAAACCATCTTTTTCAGGTGGCCCCGCTTGATCGCCTTGTAAGCCTCCTCCGCGGTGATTTTGTCCACTTGAAGGAACTTCTTGGTCTTCCCTAACTGACTTAGAGTACAGGATGTTGCGAGAAGCATCAGAAAGGCGAAGACCACCATATAGGCTATAACCCTATACTGATGTAACTTCATTTTCCCCTCCTCATTTCGAGGGTCTAACCCTCTCTAAACCTGTTTTTATTCGCGCGGAATCATGTTCTACCGCGATTTCTCGACTTAATACATAGATATCCCTTAGTCGAAGAAGTAATAATAGGTTACACCTATCAGTCCTCAGGAGGGAACACCTCCTCTGTAACCGACCTTGCCATCTGTCCTACTTCATCCTCTTGCTGTGGAGTCAGCTCTGCTTCCGCTCCTTGCGCCCGGCCTTCAGCCTCTTTCCGTACTCGCTCTTGGGCCGGATTATATCCCAACTCTTCCAACAGGGTTTGCTTACTCACCCCCATCTCGCTCTTGACCTTAATAAACTGAGCATCCTTCGACTTGTCGTCCAGATCTGGTATCTGAGGAAACTTAGCATCGGTAAGCCGGGATAGTTCCACCTGCTGAAAAACCAGATTATATCCCTCCCCCGATACTAAGTTGCTAGCGGTTAAAAGATCAAGTTCTGTCCGAAAGTCACTTCGTGCCTGCGCATACTCTTCCCAACTAACTTGAAAATCCCCCTGGGACATTCCAGTAATCTTCTGGAGTAGATCGGAGGCTCCTCCTAAGTTTTTAGCCTTCAATGTATCCTTTAACGTCTCTTCCAGACCGGTCCCTCCCACCACAATCTGCTTAATCTCCTTTTCAGTGACCGAGTCCAGGACGGAAATCTCCACAAAGAATATATCGAGTTTTTTCGCCATCTGATTCGCCCGAAGAAGCACTCCTCCTACCCGATCACAATAAAACTGTTTAGCCAGTTCTCGATGGAACCAACTAAATAACTCTATCTGCTTACTAGAGATCTTAGTACTAGCATAATTCGCGTTACTCGCATCCCCAGTAACAATGTACTCGGGCAGACCCGAACCGGCGGTGGCCATTAACTTAAATTCTCGAACATCCCCAGTCGCACCTAATTGGCCTCCTGCACTTGTAGGCGAGAACTCTGATTCCTTGTCGACCACCTTTATAGACCCTGGCTTGGGAGGAGTTTGGAACGCCTTCTTCTCTACAGGAGTCAGATCCTTCCACCAATCCCAGGACACCTTAAATAGCCAGACCCATAGAGTGCTGCTCTTATAAATATCGATAATCCAGCGTAACAACCTATCATGATTTAGTATCCAGCGTAGTCGTGGCTGCAACCACGGAAAAGCACGAATATGGGTGGAGATAGTAGGAATCCTCCAATGGTACATGAACCGATTTACTTTCCCTACCTTGTTGACATTATTAGTCTGCAGAAGCTCATCTGATATCACAACCCTCGCGTCCTCAAGTGCTTTCTTTAGCGCATCAAGATCAACTCCTCCCCGGAAAAAGAGCTCCACCGAAGGAATATACTCGATTTTCTCCTCTGTTGTCCACCCTTCTAGAGCCAAATTAGTATGACCCGGGGTAGGATCTTTCCCCTCACTCACATTACTCTGAGCCTCATAAGCAATACGCTTCTTATAGACCCGTTTATACAACAGTGGGAACTTGTTATCACCGGGATGAAACACCACTCCGGTAATCTCCGAACTCTCTATGTCTCGAACCAACAAATCCCCGTCGACCGTATCAACGTGCATGAGAAAGAATACTTCTCCATCCAAATAAAACCGGTTCGCCCACTCAATGATACTAGTCCTCCAGTTCTGATCTCGCTTATCCTTGAACTCGGAGAGAATGCGCTGCACATCCAGATTATCCGACACTAAATCGAATCCTCGACCGTAAACGAGGCTGACCAGTGCAGTAATCTGACTATGGGCCAAAGGATTGGTTTGAAATGCTACCCAACTCTTGTGCTGGATTTCGGTCAGCACTCCTGGTTCAAAATCTCTCTCAGCCAGATCCGGACCTTCACCCTCTCCTTTAGCTCCTATATCCGGATCATGCCCCAGACCCATATCAGTCATTGTCAACAAGCGATCGACTCCAGAACCCTCCATAAGCTCTTCAAACTTTTCGGTGACTTCTTCCGTAACGCGGCGGTCACGAGCTTCTGAAAGAGCACGTAATGGATTTAAACGCATAACTAAAACCTCTCCGATAGGAGATCGTAAACTTCAGGTTGCCAACGCCGGAACCATACTGGATTGGCCACAAAGTTTCGATAATTATCCGCAAAGAACCGTTCCGGACTATCCAAGCTGCCTCTTGTCCAATTGCCAAACATTTCTCGATCTGTCTTAGTAAGCTTCAAACCCTTTTCCGTAATCATATCACGATGCTGCCTGAACCTAAAACGTGTATCTCGCCAAACTGCCCGCCATCGAGCTTGTTGTCCGGTACCTAACTGACGCCACACATGAATCGAAACCACCCGATTCACTACTGTCTTAACCTGTTGAGCAGGAACTTCGGTAGTATCAATTACCTCACCAGCGATCCGTAACTTCTTACCTCGCATTACCTGAACAGGAGGAAGCGCCTTAATATCTGGGCGAGAAAAACCAGCATATACCCCTCGTAACATCCGCGTCATTCCCGATCGCTCCGGTCCGGGAATACCGGCATCGTACCCCAACTGAGCATCCCGAAAATACCGAGTAATATCACCTACCTTATTACCTAGTATTTTGGTACAATCGGCTAATAAGTCGGGCATCGAACTCCTCTAAATAAGCATTACTGCCACTTCGGGTATTTCCTGACGAGCACGATTAACAAGCTCCCCTGCTTCCTTTGTAGATAGTACTCTTCGGTTCGAATCCACCACTATACACCCTTCCTCCAACAACATGATGCGGTCCCCTGAAGAAAGCACATATTCGCTGGTAGTCGCCGGTTCGAACCGAGTAGACCCTCCTCTTCGTTCACAGTGAGCCCGCGCCTCGGGTGCAGTCCAAGAGGTCTTCGGATACCGATACGCTTGAGTAGTCATAGTGGTCTGGCCCTTGAGACGCGCTGTAATGATATGAAAGGTTTTCCCAGTCGTTTTACTTTTACGGGAAATGCGTCGGAAACTTTGTGGTTCAAATTCCCCGGGACTCCTCGCCCGACATGCATGTTCGTTAGGATACGGCATCTCACCCTCCTAAACGGGCTATCATATATCCTATTTGCTCCTGAACAGTTTCCGTCTTCACCACTCCTTGAGCCCACTGTAAAGCTTCCAATACCGTTTCCTGAGGCATTTCAGTCCCGGCTAAAAGTTCTGCTAAAACACTTACCTCTAATTCATCAGCTTGATCAAGCCTTTCCAGTTCAATAATTAATTCAAAGAAGACGAATGTATCACAAACTTCAATACCTTCTTGAGTTGTTATCATGACGTTTTCCTCTTCCTCACGGCTCCTCTCTTTCGCCACGTTCATACACAATATCATTATCCTGACCTGGTAAGGGCGTTAAGTGCTTATTCGGACCATAAGCAATATCCTCAGGAATTTTCTCAGGAAATGCATCACACACCCACCGCTCGGTCTTTTCAGTACCATCCGGCTGTATCACCCCACTAAGATGTTTGCATCTCCGTTCGCCACAATTCGTCGGAAAGAGCATCTTCCTATTACCCTTTTAAAAAAGCCTTCATCTTAGTTTCTACATTAGAAGGTAATTTACGTCTTTCAGTAGCATAATTTGGATGAGTAAATGCAGAAAATGCCTCACTAAAAGCTTCCTCCGGACTCGTTTTCGCGTATTTTGACACCACGTTTTTCGGATTTTTCACTACCTCATCTCGCAAAGTAGTAATTAGCTCTCGCCGTCCGGGCCCGTGCATAGTCTTATAAACATGATGACCTAGTTCATGTCGATAAATCCCTTTAGCGGAAAAATCAACATTTGCTCCTCCTATTCCTACCGGGCCGCGCTCATCCCACTGCTTCGACTTACCATACGCCAAATCGATACGATCAAACTCTTTAGTATATGTTCCTGAAGCAAACTTGGCCTCCTCTGCCGCCGGCCCCTTTTTAAATGTTGACGCATTTTCAAATCCCATATACCTAACAGGGGACTTACCTAATGATCCGTTCAATGCAGAGAATTCTAACTCCCTTATCCGCCCATGCTCATCAGCAATTGCGCCTACCGCCTTTTGCATATCTTCAGCTGATTTGAAACTTGTCAAATCTACAGAACCATACTCTCCTCCCTGTACTACTCCAGCATCAGCTAAAAACTCAAACGCCGATTTGGCGTCAGTAACTGAAGAAAGCGGGCTAGCTTCCTCCATCCCTGGAGGAGCAGTTCCACCTACTATCTTAGCAGCCTTCCCTTTTCCGGTCACCAGTACATGACGACCTTTCATAGTCAACCAACGAGCACCTTTAGGAATTTTCTGTTTCGCTTTTGCTTCAATAATATCTAATGGACCCTCCAGGAGAAGCTCCTCTCTTACTTTTCCCGCACGGAAGTCGAAAGACGCTACTTTGTTCATGGACGCTTTCCGGAAACTCCCAATTGCCTTTCGCTGGTATATATCAACAGTTCTCTTTTCAGTATTTATAACCAACATAACTGTCATTGGTTTGAGACCGTTATCACGACAAAACTTTTCTTTAGACTCCCGGGCTTTTTTACGTATAGAAACTTTATGCTCTTTCGCCTTATGACTAAAACTCTTAACCTCTACTCCAAACCCATCTATCTTCACATCAACCGGGGCTTGACGATGGCTCCGAGCAGTATACCGTTCTATCTTCTCGCCTTCCATAATCGAAGGACCCAAACGAGTTAACAACCGCTCACCCAGATCTCCAAAATCAGTAACTTTAACTCCAGTAGCAGTAAATCCACCCTTCTTTCCAGGCTGAGGTCCTGTTGCCATTCCTGGCGGAGCGGTTCCTCCTACCATTTTAGCACTCTTCCCTTTTCCAGTTACTAAAACTGGCCGACCTCTCATAGTAACCCAGCGAGCACCCTTAGGAATTTTCCGCTTCGCTTCATCAACTTCCTCGGTAACCTTTGGCAGTTCAAACGTCTCCTTAGAATAACCCTGCCTCTTCATTTCGGTCAGAAACTTCCTGCGCGACATAGTATCTTCAGCCTTATACCCAGACGCCCGCGCATCTCTCCCTGAAACTATCCGCGGCGTTATATGCCCTGTTTGTATAGCCTTCTTACTAACATTATCACCAAAGTCCACTACAGACCGCTTGTACATGCCCCTTCCTCTTGCCGGATCAGGAACGGAAACTACATTCCACCAATGCCCACTCCCCTTAAAATCCCCTGACACATACTCAGTACTAAGACCCTTTTTCTCAAGCCAGGCTCCCATCCGCCCTGTAGACACCGTACAAGTAGGAGAACCTCCGCTAAACAGCTCATCTTGCGACTTGGAAAACTCTTGCCAAACTGCTCCTAACTCCTCTTTATCAGCCTCCTTCAAACCCAAACTCGAAGCGATATCATCGATCACTTGACGATCCGCTGGGAGCGCTGCTAACATTCCTGAAGGAGCAGTTCCCCCTACCATTTTGGAACTCTTACCTTTTCCGGTCACCATAACGTGTCTACCACGCATAGTTATCCACCGACCGCCTTTGGGAAGCTTCGGCTTTGCTTCGGCAACATAAACGGGCAGGCCTCCACTAACCATAACCCACTTACCTTCAACTCCTATATCAACCGCTTCACTAGTTCCTGTAGCCTTCCAGCCACTCGTAGGTTCAGCATGAAAACCTTTTTCTCCAAAACTATAACTACGATATTGTGCCTTGACTGTAGAACTTTTAGTACCAAGAGTTATATACTCCTCCTGGTAACCATGACGAATCTTATGTTTAATCGATTGAGAACGATACGTTACAAACACCCGATGAGCTGGAACAGTATTATTGAAAACTATGCCGTATCCAGACTGTCCCTTCCTTCCAGACGTTTGCTCTGCCCGCATCTCTGCAAACTGTTGAGCCGTACCTCGCTGGGCAGACCAACTATTTAACACCCGGGGAGCGTAAGTAACATCAGTCTTAGAAACAATAGTACGTGCTTCCCTACGACGGTCCGAAAGGCCAATCCCCCGATACAAAGAAACTTCGTTAACACCCCTGTGTTTAAGATCTGCCTGCGTGGTTTTGTACATCATGCGAACTGCTAGTGTCGTTGCCGCGGTCGGTACAGTACTACCTCTTTCTGCCTGAGCCGTTCTCCCCGCTGCCTTTTCGGGAGAGCTTGACGAGTTTTTCACCCGGCCTTCAATACCAAACACTTGACGAACTGCGTTCTGCATACGTTGCGCAGCAGGGTTAGCGGTAGACATCATCCAATGATCCATTCCTTCACGAAACTCCTTCCGCGCCCCCTCTACCAAAGTCGTGTTCCGCTTTCCCCAGGAAGTATTTCTCAAGCGGTCAAAACCTACCTCTGTAGTCCGATTAGCATCAAGCGCGGAAGGTTTTGGAAGTTTTCCACCCGCCCCCATTATAGATTTCGCCTGCCGCTCAAATTGTATCTCAACAGATCCGATCTCTTTGCTTACCTTTTTCTGTATTTTCACCCGGTCTTCAATACTCAAATCCGAATACTTCTGAGCAAGCCTATTTTCTTTCCGGCTTCTTAACATCTCTGATTTTGTCATTCTATTCAAATATTCTGGGTCCTCAGATTGAACTCTTATATTACGAGCAATACTGTACTCCCCTGGATTTTCGGCAACGTCCTGGTAAACACCCGATACCGTATCATCCATTGCCCCTTCTTGTTCCGCATCTGCCGGTATATAGTCTAGGCCTGTTTCTGGCATTGATTGAAGCGCATCTATATGAGCAGCCCCGGTAGGAGCGGCAATTCCTTCCTTGCCCCCCTTCTTAACCAAATATATCGGTTGGCCACGTCTCGGCCCGGACTTAGCAGTTACCCAGCGTCCACCTTTAGGAAGCTTTTGTTTTGCCTTCGCTTCGGCGACATCTTCTCTAACACTTCCTCGACGGTACTCTTGTCGCCAATCCTTGCCGTCGTCCATCTCTTCCAGATCTACCCACATCCAGGCCTTTGGCTCCACCGCTTCTCGGATTTCCTCCCAGACCACCGCTGGGACCATCTTCCTACCAACTCTTTTTTTACCTCTCACCTTCGCAGATTTAGTAATAGCAGTCATCCGCCGGGTGCCCAGAACAGTAACTTCTCCCTCATCGTAAAAGGTTGATCGCTGTCTTCGAGGCATACTATCTGCGGTCATGAAAACTTGTTTTGCGGGAACTCGAGATTCGATCAGAATCGCTGTTCCTTTCTTCAACGGAGCGTCGGGAGTAGTCGAACCGTAACGAGCAAACCCTTTAGCCACGCCCCGACTAGAAGTAAAACTGTTAAGAGCCCTCATAGAAAGGTTTACATTCCCTCCACCAAGAACTTGATTAGCCGCCGCTCCTTTTGGTTTATTCGTTCCTCGATAGGCCGACACCTCGGTAATTCCTCGGGCCTTGAGATGTGCCTGGGTCGCCTTATAAATAACCCGGGTCGCTAGAACAAACCCCACAGAAGCAGACTTGCCAGTAAACTCTCCGAGCCGATCTCCTGCATTACTAATATCATTCTTGATACCAAATACCTGACGAACTGCATTCTGCATATTCTGCGAACTAGGCATATGGGTATTCATATACCACGACGATACAGCAAGGTCCCCCGTCCTTCGAAGCTTACTTGCGAGGGGGTTGCCCTGGGGTGACTCAAGATTCTTTTGTCCCCACTCCGACGCCTCAATGTTATCAAACACCGCTGCCATATCCAGATCTTTAGACTCCCCTACAATTTCCTTAATGATACCGTCAATGGCTGCTTCCATTGCTACGTCGCCTGGTTGATACTCTAGGCCACCTTCAGGAAGGCCCTGCATTCCCTGAGCTGCCGCGGCTCCTTTCGGCGCGGCTATCTTCTTTCCTACTAGATAAAGAGCTTTACCGCGTCTTGGACCAGACTTAGCAGTTACCCACTTTCCACCTTTAGGAAGCTTCGCCTTCGCCTTTGCCTCAGAAACAACCTTACCCTTTACTATTCCAGCATCACGTGCAAACAGTACCTTACCTTCGGCGTACTGTATCATCATTATAACTTCGTCTATAAGAGGATCATCTGCATCATCATGCATTCCCTCATCATTCTCTCTTCCCCCATCTATATAAGAGAATTCTTCAGAAACTCTTCCACCGGTTACATAAGCATTAAATATCTTGCGACCATTACTTTTAGGATCAAGAGTAAGCGTCCCATCCCAATTTGATCCCAATAAGGCCTTTTTACCTATGGGCTGCCCCTTATACTTTAGGTTAGCAAAATCCCAAGAGTTCCCATTTTTCTTTAGAGTATTAACAATAAGTAGTCGCTCTTTTGCAGGAGCACCTGCTTTTTTTAGATGTCTTCCTACTCTTCCAGATAACCCTTTCCGCGCCCTTTGAACATCTCTAGAAGCAAAGTCAAACCCATACTTAGCCCAGGCATACCCACCTACATTTATATTAGCATTAAGATGAACTTTCTTAACACCAATTTTCTCATAAAGTGTCACAGATTTAGCTAGTATTTGTTTCCCCCCTCCCTTCCCGGTATATGCTTTATCCAACTGAAAATAAACATGATTGGCTGACGTCTTACTAATATTCCTTTCTACCCTACCAACAGTTTTCCCAGACTCAGTTTTAAGAACACCTAAAACTGCAATATAACCCCTCTCACCTCCAATATTTTTTATAAGAGACGGATGAAAAGCAAGTGAATCAGTAGAGTAAGCTTGGGTCAGTTCCTCTATAGAAACCTTACCCTTTCCAAAAAAGTTGTTTAAATCTCCCGTCCCTTCCTCATAAGCCGTGGTTCCTGGACCATAAGTACTATCTTCTAAAGCCCCCTTCATATTAATATTAAAAGCCTTATCGGCGAAGTCCTTTACCGGATCCTTCCCAGCCATTATATCTTGTGCTGCCTGAGAACCGGCCGGAGTTACAATTTTCTTCCCTTTCACATAGATCTTTTTTCCTCTAGCAGGACCAGATTTAACCGTTACCCACTTTCCTCCTCTAGGAAGCTTTTGCTTCGCCTTCGCTTCCTGCAACAATCGTGGAATAGGGATCTGCTTATTCTTCGGAGGAAGGAGAGCTTGCCGCCAATCAACATCATCTAACTCTTCTAGATCTACCCAGAACTCACCAGGACTTTCTCTTACTAGCTCGGGTCCTGCTGAATACTTTTCTGGATGCTCCCGTCTATCCTTTTGATACTTAGCTACCTCCCGCTTAGCCCACGCACGTCCTTCTTCTTCGTAATCCTTGAATATCTGATTAAAGGCTATTCGAGCTAAGGCCGCACTAAACCCGCTATGCCCCTCTTTAGAAAAGACATCAATCTGACGCATCACCGCCTTGCCCAGCATTCCTCCATAATCGCTGTCCTTATCGAACAACCCTTGTTTCTTTAGCCAGCTATGAGCAAACTGCTGGAAATGAGAAGCCTCACTCACTTCCGCTAGAATTTGTTCCAGTCCTTCAACGAGAACATCGATGAACTCTTGTACCTCGTTCATCGGTTATCTCCCTCCGTACTTCTTCCGTACCCAAGGGATCTCATCCTCAATAAGCTTTTCTTCAAATTGTCGTTTTAGAGCACAGCTCGGGTGACACTCAATCCATGGTCCAGACAGCCTCAGTTCGTCGTCCGAATTAAGCGGCCCGATAGAAAACGTCTCCTGAGGATGCTCCAGCGCAAAGGGATGCGACATCTCCAATAGAATAAGGAACATGGTAAACGGATTACTCTTCTTAGCTCCAGTAGAATAATATCTAAATACCGCCATTCTATACCACTTTCAACTGAATCAAGGAGCACCCTGGTATTAATCCAACACCCCTTTCAAATCGAGACATCGGCGAAAATCCCTAGTTAAGTCCCGAAACTGGGTAGTGTTTAAACTACGAAGCTCCCCACTAGACAACTGTTTACCGAGCCGATTTGTTTCGTCGATCCGCTCGAAGAAGGCACGGTCCGCCCGAATTTTGTTTCCTTTGAACCGCTTCAAATAGTACTTCCTGACCGGAACTCCTGGCTGGTACTCATTATAAGCATGAGGAAGCACTGCCGTATCCACTCCACGAGGAAGCGGCCTTCTTGGAGCTGGAGCTTTTTTGCTATATGGATAAATATGACATCGTTCACGAGGATGCATACTGGTCTTGAGCCCGGCCCAATCCTCCCAGGTATATACCCAACCATGTCTCGGACCGCACCGCCGACAAACCTTCCCATCTTCCATTGTGATCCAAATTCCCTCAGGGAACTTGTGTTGCCGACTAAGATCAATAAGCGCGGCTTGCCTAGCATCCCTCCGCTCGGTAACTGCTATGAGACGGGCACGTGTCTTTACATCTTTGAATACACCTTGATCAAGCCCTACTTCCGCGGAAAGCCGTTGTGCCGTCCGCCGTGTCGATTCCCCCCGACTCTCTGACCGCATAAGTTCTTGACGCATCCGGAATACTACATCTTTGTTAACATTCTTAACCTGGTTCCCTCCGGCCGTGTAAATTCCCTTCAACGTTCGATAACGAAGATCCTTAGGAAGCTCAAACTGACGCATCAACCCTCGCTGACGAGACAGTCGACCCCGAGCCCGACGAGGAAGCTCTGCTATACGTCTGTTTAGCCTCCGAATAGCTTCAGGGGGAACAGTAGTCGCAGGAGACATTATGTCGCACCCTCAGGCATGGTATTGAGCTCTTTATAAAGAGTCCGAATACGACCAAATTCTATCCGCCCTACCATTACTGATTCATCAAGGTAACGAACCAAAATTCCCTTCCGCTCCCGAGTTCCTATCAAAGCTTTAAATAGGAAGGTATCCACAATGCGATCAGTCTCCCGAAGGATTCGCTCCACCCGAGGATCATACGGAGAAATGTTTTCCGGAAGCCGAGCAATTTGTGCCAAACCTTTTTGATAGAGGACCTGGGTTTTCTCAAACACTAACTCTAGAGCAGCTTCAGCCTCAATAGACCCTTCCTCGTGAATTTCGTCCATAGCATCGATAATCACCTCCATACGATCACCAACCGGAAAATGATCAATAGTTGCCATGGTTACTCTCACACAGACCTTCAAGTAGACTTTAATCGACTTTCCCAGAAATCATCTTCTATGGTCTCGCTCCTGCCGTTCCCGGAGTTCTTTTATATGACCAGGATCCAGCCCCGACGCACGCTCCACCTCGGCCCGGTCTATGGTCCCGGTTTGGGTAGTCGGATTAGTAAGGAGTATTCCCCCTTCCCGAACATCGACAGTATGACCCTGTTTCTCGGCCGCATCAAGGATTGCCCGATCCGCTCCCTTCTCGCTCATCCGGCGGACTTGTTTTGCTTCACGAGCCCTGGCAGCAGACCTTTTCGGATCTCGCGGATCGAACTCCAACCTCTTGTCGTAACTCATATGTACTCCAATTACAGTTCTATTACGGGTCGCGGAGGATACTCCGGAAACGCTTCCAAAACTTGAGCAAACTGTTTATCCCACAGTATATCTTCTTGAGACCATTTTCGCAACAATTTTATTACGCTCTCATCATGCGGGTTTCGAAGGACGTGGTCTACCTGAGCCTGACTACTGTCCCCGAGCTGAGTCATACGCTCTGCTTTTTGAAGACACTTTTGATGATCCCAAAACTGATGATGTTTCACAAACATTCGAGGATCCGCAAACCCCTGAGTTCCTGCTATAACACGAGGTTCCTCTCGCAAACCTAGCGGAACCCGAGACGGGATATGATGGGGCACTCGGTTAGACTCATATTCTGTCTTCCCGGGGATATACCTCATGAATATCTCCGGGCACTCTAAAACATTTTCATCCTCATACTGACGATCCCCACGATAATACTGCTCACTGTACCAGAACTCATAGCGACGACAACTCACCACTGTCGCTTCCACTTTCTCCAACCAGGGACGTACATAAGTTACATCACTAATAAACTCATCCGGCATTAAGTAGCATATCCAAACCGGCTCTGCATTCTCATCAAGGGGATCCCAACCCATATCCCTAAGACAATTTCCCGCCGCAACAAACAGAAATGAAGAATCGCGAGCGATATCGGTCAGTTCGGCGGTCCCCACAAGATCCTGGTTGTTCACCAAACCCCGAACCAACCTAATCGGAAAACGGCGCAGTCTTTGAGCACTACACTCCTGAAGAAAACGCTTCACGAGAGCAAAAGTTTGGTCTTCGGACCCATTATCCAATAATATAATAGCATCGCTCATACTCATGGCGTGAGCCAGGGCACGAACGATAAGATGTTCACAATTCCAGGTCCGTAACAGAGAGATGATGATCATACGGGCTCCTCGACGGTCTCTTCTAAACAAAACTCCTCAGCCAGGTCCACAAACACCACCGGGACATAGCAATGAAACTCTGTCAATATACTCCGAAAGAGCGCCCGAATTTGCGGATGGGCATTTTTCTCGCACCGGAGCTTGAACATGTGCCGCCACTGCCGAAGGTTTGCTGTCACTACGATTTCGGATGCTAAGGCGTTTGGGAGAACTTCGCGTGCACGTTCGGGAGGTGACCCACTATCTCTCATAGCTTTATAGTGGTTCTCCGCATCTTCCATAGCACACTGCCAAGCTCCCTTTCCCGAGGTCGACCAGTTATTCCACCACACTGGCCTTATAAACCGTATCTCGCCGGAGTAGTCACAATACCGGGTACTCTCCTGGGTATAAGCGCAGAGCCGATGTCGTACCAGTTCATGGGTCACCCCCCGGTTCGTTAATATCCAGATCGTAGCACTCGCATGCTCCAAAACAGACTCATGACCCCTTTCGATAAGGCCCCGAACGAACTTGACAGTCTCCCTTACTGGGGAGTTCGTATTTTCAGGCTCCGATCTACGGGATATTCGCCCCGCCCGTTCTATAAGACGCAGCTTATTCATCCCAGCTTCGTGATTAAAAGGATCCGGATCCCAAACCCTAAACTCCTGTTCAACTATTTTCATTTTCCCTTCCTCCTTAACGCCTCTACAACTCCCTTCCATCCCTTTACTCTCTCCACTCCCGGTATAGCTCCCGCACTCCGGTTCCACGGCCTGTCCATCAAAAGGACCGTATCGACGAAAGCAGGAGCCGCCATCCTTCTTACCACGGCAAGGTCATCTTCAATTGCCACACCGAACAATTTCGCATAACAATGTTTCTCCGACGGATCAACAAACAAGACGCCATTCACCGGAAGCTCATTATTAACGATCCAATCGAAGGTAAATTTTCGAGCTACAATACTCCGGTCCCCGTACCACTCCTCGGACGCTCCCCGTCCGGTCATCAACGTCACAGAAATACCCATCGCGACCAATTCCTGGAGCCCCCAAAGCGCGTCCGGAAAAAGAGGAACCTTTTGCAGAAGACGCGGATCGCGGTACGCAACGTTTGCGTACTCCTGATACTGCTTAGGAAGGTTTTCAGCGGTCTTATACTTGGCACATATCTCGCTATTAAACCTCGTCCCAAACCGACCATTCACTTCGCGCAACAGCGCGGTAACAATGTCTCCCACAACCCCGTCTATATCACAGGTCATCAACATTAGATTCTTTTCTCCTAAGAGACCACTCTCGCACTAGCTATAACCTGTATCTCTTCACCTAGTAACCTCTCTACATCTTCTTCAACAGCCGTCGCGCACTCCACGGCCAATTCATTCATCACCTTCTCGAAACTCCTTGCTAACGCTTCGGTAGAAACAACGAACCGCGCTGTAATCTCCACCTCACTCTTATCCACGATTCCCCCTCACTCCTCCTCCACTCCTATTCGATGCGGCAAACGGTACTGACCGAGTAGCACGATCAATCCAGGCACCGGTCTTTGTCTGTCTTTTCGTCTCAATAAAAAAGCATTTGAACTTATCACTTCTCCGAACGTTAATCTCCACACCCTTATCCGTAAAGATAATGACCTCGTCACCATCATCCGCCAGATAGTTGGCGTTGACGAGAACAAGCTCTTCCCTTTTCACGGCCATCTCTATTCCTTTAATCCTTGTTCATTACCCCGTAAATGTTCTTCCGATAATACGTCCTCTCCTTTACTGTTGGCCACTCCCAGACGGATGCGGGAGTAGAATAGAGTTTCCCTTCGGTATCTCTTACCATTATGTTATCGCTCACAGGCTCCTTTATATTAGGCTGATAGCTTACCAATACTATTAACCTTGGCACCACAAAGTAACGGCAGATAAGCCTTTTCCATAACGTTCTCTTACCCCTGTAACGTTTCAATACATCCGCTATTGCCAAGTACCTATAATCCACCATCCTCTATCTCCTCACCGACCCACCGCAAGAATTTATCCATACTAACCGTAGGGAAACTTCGCCCCTCAGGCACACTCGGACTGTCGTACTGAACCCAATATCTATCAGAACTTACCCACAATACCTGCCGATCATCCCAGGCCCCATCCCCCGACCTCTTCCGACGCCGTGAATTCCCGCGGTAAATCTTCCCCGGTACAATGTCTTTCGCAGTCAGGCCCATAAGGCCCCCTTACGGTTTCGGCTTACTAAAGCGCTCGATACTTGCCTCATAAATCTTGGCCGCGGCAGCAGACTGAACCATTCCTTTGAGTATCCAGTCCACCAACACTGCACTACCAAAAACCAGCCCCGTTTCGGTACTCGTAGCAGCCACGTAGGCATACCCTGCGGTCACCAATATCGACAGGGGGATCAGGAAAGCCTGTGGGTAAGCCTTCACTACCGGTATCTGTTTAGTGGCCTGGAACAGTATCATAATAGTGATCAGATTGACCCCTACCTGCTCCCCAGTACCTAGGTTACTGATAAGCTCAATCATGTTAACTCCTTCTCAAATAAGAGTCTCTGAGCCGCCCACCTTGCCGAAGAAAGACATCCCAGAGACCCCTTTCCGGCTCCTTTTTCTTTTCATATACCTCCCTATTACATATATCCACCTCCTTTCGAATTCGGCCATTTTACAACTCTCTAACGAACCCTGATATTGAATATACGAATTTCTAATCTGAATTTTCCGAGGCAAGAAATGCCGGGGCTATTTAACCTCCTGGGTCACCCCCAAAGCCTCTTGAGCCTTGCGTTTTACCTCACGTAGATCTATTCCATGAACATGCAAATATACAGCCAGGTTCTCAAACATCTTATGGAGTACCTTATTCTCCCGCTCCATCTGACAATACTGGCCGCCGGTTTCATGACAAACTATTCCTTTCTTACCATCAAGGAAGAGACATTGCCAGGAAGCGAGCTGAAAGTTCTCAGCCTCAAGCTTCTCGATACGGGCCTGAAGGGGAGCTGTATTCCCCGAGATGAATTTTTCTTCACCCATCCTTATTCCCCCTGTTCAAGGTCGGTTCATCCCCACCACCTGAAGGAAGCTCATTCACATGAGCAAGCTGCAAAGGCCTTCTTACTGAAACAGGAGCTATGCCGGCCCTCATCGACATAATCACGCCCGCAGCTTCCCAATAGTTTTCTACGGTGATTGCGCCAATACGCTCGTTCTCAAAAAAACTTTGGGTCTTAGGAGATACTGTTTTGTTTTCCCGGACAACTATAATAGGAATGCGGGCTTTTAAACACGCTTCGTGGGGCCGGCCCCAACACCAGGGGGATATCATAAAAGCCACGTCTTGAATACTAACGCCAGTGCCAAGACCAGGAACACCCCCGATAACCGGAGCTCGATTCAGACCTTTTAGAACACAATGTAAATAACAACTTGAAATGGCCTCGGCAGCTATGCGCGGATCAACGATTTCACTGAAATGGTATAATTCCGGATCATCAATAGTTACGTTTTCAAGCGGGGAATGGGCCACGGGTTTGCCCAACCTGTTCGCAATCATCCGGGATGCCTTCGCCTCAACACCTCCCCAGGGATTGAGACCACCGTGCCGGTAATAATTGAGAGCTACATCACGATCACATTCGATTCGAGTATGGACCGCCAAGGCGTCGAAGTCGTACCGGGAGACCTGGCTTAGTAATTCACCAACGCCCGACACCTCCCCCGTAGCACATCCGTTTTTCATGGTGGCAACCATTCTCAGAGGATGGACAAGCTCCAGTATCTCGCACTTAATACCCACTGTTGCCCTTGCTGCCGACACGGCATTTATCGTATCCGTCTGTATCGGTTTGTTCACGACCACCAGTATACGGTTCTGAAGAACCTCTCTCAGCCGGATCCTCCCTTCGAGAAATCTGTCTAGGATCGAGCCCTCCACGTACAGGGCATTCTCCGGCATCTCGTTTATATCGGAAGCATTAACCACATTGGGGTGCAAGATTAGTTTATCGCAACACGCACCTATAAGTTTAGCCACAGGATTTGCGTCTCCTGCGTGACCACCAATCTCTGCACCTATACCAGTAGGAATGATTAAAACACCTATCATTTTACCTCCGGCATTTTTACGTGTAGGCCTCATGTACAATATCTAAAGGCATCGTTTTCGGTTCTGGCAAAGGTCCTGCCCACCGACGGTAAGAACCTTTTACAGGGCCCCCTCGCCTTCTCCCCCCAAGCTCACGAAGTTCGCCATCAACAAATGCTACATAACAATGTCTCAACGCGCCTTGGGAGCCTCCCTTAGCAATGGATGCGCCTTTGTAACAATACCAATACAGTCCAGGTTCTGTTGGGTCTCCAGGTAGCCATTCAACTTTCATACATTTACCCCCTCTTCAGCACAACATCCCTGTGGCAAATCCCTTGAAATCGTTCAGCACAGAAATGCATTGCCGACACTGTATCAAACGCTTTGCACGAAAAAATATTTATGTAAACAGTGCCAAGTGCATCCAACGTATGAACTGTAATATTGCTCGTTCTTATAAACTGGACTGCAGAAATTCCCTTGAGATGGTCTGGTGCGTTCTCATATTCCTCTGGTTCGTTCTGATAGTCCCAGTAAAACGTATTCTCTCGGACCATATCCAACAGATCACAAAGATCCCGAAAAAATAGGTGTAAGAACACCCTATTACAAGGAAGAGCTTTGCAATCCTTCAAATCAAGTATTAATTCGGTACCGAAAGGCTTGATCCCAGAATTAGCCATTCCTTATTCCCCCTTAACCAGCTTTTTCCTCTGCTCCAGCGCCATAAGCTGCTCGGCAAATGGTTTCATAAAAGCTGGTTCGGGGGCGGGGCCTAATCTTCGCCGCATTATTATTTCCCATGCCCTTTCATCGCTCGTCTCAATCCTTGCCTTGGCACAACTACAGATGGTCTTCTTACCGCTTCCACTCCCCCCTGTAAGCGACAGCAAGCCCTTGCCCCAACATTGCTTGCAATCCTTTTTAGCTCGAATAGAGATGGGGACTTCATCCGGCATCAACATATCGCCGGCCTCTAAGTCTATTTCCCTCACCGTTCCAGAATTAATGTTCATTTCACCTTCCCTCACGATTTAAACCTATTTTGAACGCACATAACCGCGTTCTACCACGATTTCTCGACTTGATACGTAGAAACCCCTTCATCGAAAAGCATCGATAGGGTACGCCTACCGTTTTCCCTTACCAAAAACTATCAGATTCATCATAATCTCCCACAAACCCCTGGTCGTGAGGGTCATAAGGCATCATATCAGGGTATGCATCTTGCGCCTCAGTAACCCTGAACTTATTCGCCAAGAACCACACGGTACTGGCCACCGCATCAGCCATATCCTTACTACCGAGGACCGGTGCCTGAATCTTGTCCGTAACCTGATTCTTCTCCAGTTGCTGAACCTCATTCATAAAGTACTGACAGTAAGGATAATGCACCCTTCCCGCGATCAACATACCCTTAAAGGTATCGTACACCGTCGTGGTTCGGTCTACCGAAATCAGGTCAGTCGCATATCCGTGTTTACGCATCTGCTGGAAGAAGTCAACCGAGTTATATCCATCAGCAGAGAAGCTCTTAATCGGAAAATCCATTTTCTGTCGTAAATAAAAGATAAGGCGACGAATTGATTCAAAGTCTATCTCCCCATCAGGGGCGGCGGCAATACGCACTACGAGTAAGACCACTATATGAATCTCGGTCGCTACCGGAGCCTCTTCTTCAGTATAAGGCATCCCTCGAGTAACCGTAGATATAGCAAGCCCAGCAGCACGTGTATTCTTAGCCAAGTCTGCATGTGCATGGCAGTACTTTATAAACCGAGGATCAAGAGGACTCATCACCCGGTTTCGCCGAAACTCAGGATCTAGCGCGGATAGCTCCTGCCCTGACAGAATCGTATCAGGAAAGGGATTAACCATACTGGGGTGGACTGCTCGAGAGATAAGCTCAGGGTTGGCAAAAAACTGTAGGATTGACTTAGTAGGAACTCCTCCCAAAGAACGTATAGCCTCGTGTACGTCGTCCTGGAATTCCGATCCAAACTCCTTCGGAACCCGCAACAGGGCTGGAGCACCTTTTGTTTCATCCGCCATAGTAACTTCTCAGTTCCAACTCAGCTTCATACAATAAGCCATAGCATTGTCTCGAAACACAATAACGTGTGCCGAAGATGAAATAGGCATACCCCACCCAGGAAGGTTTACCCCATCACGCTCTATCAATCTTTCGACTGTCTGCCGATCCTCAATAAGATACACACCTCCACCTTCTTTATGTATCAGACTGAAAGCGCCTCGGATAAAAAACTCTTTACCCCCACAGACCCCAGAATCAAAAATCACTCCCACAGTACCTGGAGTCCGAGTATGTAAGATATTCCCTTCCATTAGCTATCCTAAAAACTACCGGAATGAAGATCGGCTTGGTGCTCATATCTCGACTTGAAACGCCCACAGTAAACACAGGTCAAGCCTTCCGAAGTCCAACGTCCGTAGTGAAAACCTAACAGGCAGCACATTCGCCGAAACAGTTTCATCACTCTTCCTTACGCACCACCATTAGATGAATGACCCGTTCGTTAAGGATAACCGCTTCCCCTACGAACCCATCAAACTCAAGTCCGATAGTCAGAGTATGACCATTTCCCGCATAGAGATCTTTTTCGGAAAACCCTTGACCGAGAACCTTCTTTATTACTCCATGAACATTCTCAGGGCGGTACAGGAACACACTATCATCGTCCCGATCAGCTATGGCAAGACATTCCTTCCCTACCATCGCCTCCTTTACTACCTTCCAGCTCGCTGTAAGATCGTAACAGTCAAGCAGATAAAAACTCCGCCGATCGATAAGCACTACCCCGATCTGATTATCGAACAGTGGTACTCCCTTCAGCACATCGTCGAGAACCTTTTGAGCGGTGTCGCGTGCTGAGGTTATATCGTCTTCTAGAGGAAGATCAGGAAATCCCGTACCTGGGTGTGACACCGTTCCAATCCCAGCACCATGTCCCATCCTATCCAGGTCGGCTTGAATCGGGTCTGCTTGAGCAAGATAACTTCGAACCTCTCCGCCATATTCTCTATCCGCGGACCAACTCGCCGCTTGGTCCGTAAACGCCACATTTGGTGACATGTTCTGCATGGAGAAAAAAGCCTCCCGATTAGGGACATACCCAGCACTATCGAGAACTGTCCCTGACATAATAGGACGAGAAGCATGCACACAAACCACCGACAGTTCACGTTTCTCACCAGGCATGACTACCTGACTAAACGTCACCGCCCGAGATTGAGTACCCCCTTTGAGGATTTCTCCCATACGAATGAAAACAGGAACATCCTCTGCGTTAACCACTTGAACTCGGTTAATATTACCTCCGTCTAAAACGGTTAACTTATCAGCTTCGGATAACAGCAGGTAACCCCTTTCCTTAGGCTCAGCTTCCACCCGAATGATAGGAACCACACAAGTAACTGATCCCTTATCATAACACCAGGGATAGCCTAGACTGATTCCTAAAGACTGATCCCGGATCGCTCCTACAAACGCTTGTAACTGATTCATTCCTTTATCCTCCAGCAAAGAGGCCGTCTCTGCAATACGGCCTTATTTCCTATTTACTTCTTCCTTCTGCATTTTGGCCAACTTGGAGGGGGCAATGAAGATAACGTACTTCGCCCTATCACCACCTACATTCACTATGATATCATAGACATGAACATGGGGGTTTCCTACCGCCCACACCTTCCCGTCCTCTCCCTGGTAAATCGTCGCAAGCCTCTTCATGGGGCTTCCTCTACCAGCCTAAGTGCTTGCTGGCCGCGACATGGCGGCCAGAATTTTCGCCCCGCTTCCTCGCCATGACTTCAGAATAATACTGGCCTACCTCCCCCTGGAAGAAAGGGTCACCCGCAGAGGCAAATCGCCATTTGCCCAAAAGACGTTCATAGGGAGCGTCATCAATCCACTGTTTCATTTCTTGCTCTGTCATCTCACCCCTTCTCATACAGGCACACCTGCCGCGTGGCAGCTCTAAGCGCGTACTTGGTCATTCCCATCAGGGGCCTTCTCCTCGCTGGGCGGTGGCTCATCGGGCGGGAACTCAGCGACGTGGCACTTACCCTCAAGAGCCGCTATTGCTCCATCCCGCCAGTAGTTTAGCTGCTGGTTCACAGCATAAAGGCGAAACGATAATTCGTCCCGCATTTTCTCAAGGTGCTCAGCCGCCTTCAAACAAGTTAACGCCTTCCCCACGTTTGCCTTTCCCATCTTTCACCTCCTCATTGGGTAGAGGCTCATACCATGGTCGTCCGAATACATCTTTGCCTATTCGCTTCGCAGGGACACAATTACGGCAGTTATAACCCTTCTTATATAGGCGCACCTGCCGCGTCCAGCCTTTCTATATCCTGAGAGATGATCTGCAGGGCGCACTGGGCCACTATGTTTCCCTCCGCCTCCAACCTAAAGAAAGTCGACGGCTTCCACGCCTTCGTTGCCTTCCGAATATCTTCTACCGAAACCTCCCAGTAAAGGAGCCGTTTCCGTAACGCATTACCGTCTCCCATCTTTCCCCTCCTCCTTCTCCTTCGCATTTCTGCGATCACCCTCATTCTTCTAGCCATTACCAACTCTCCAAGGAGGTCGCCAAACTCTCTCCTCAATACCCATTATAAGTTCCTGTCCGTCCTCGTAAGGCGGCTTCACCCCTTGAGGTAAAAAGCGTATCGTATTCCCTCCAAACCTCATGCCCCGAAACAAAGGTTGTCCTATCTCAGCAGCGATACCTCGTATGGCATCCGGGCCAAGAAGCAGGAGATGATTCTTCGGAGGCGGCCCTAACTTCTTAGCCGCAATCTCGAGCTTTTCTAGGGTAAGAACATTCGCGCTATTTGATCCGCCCTCAGCAAGCCCTATGTAACGACATGTTCCCACGCCTGGTATCCTTCTCTTACATCGTATTATATTCGAGGCGGGGTGGCCGGCGCCGTGACTCTTCACCTCGGTTATCGCCTGCTAGCAATCGCGAGACTTATCCCTCGGCACTACCCGCCGGGGACCCCGCCTTATCCACTGGATAAAATCGCCGCCTATTCCCGTCCAGTTCGACTCGCACTTGATACTTCTCAATATCAGAGGTCAACCACTGTGGAATAGCTGAACGAGCATTAGCACTACTTCGATAATGATGCTCTACATTATCAACAATTTCCTTTACGGTGCAGCCTGGATTACGTCGGACATAATCTGCTACATCTCTCATCGTTCTATTGAATGGCGAACTGAAACTGCCCGTATCATTACCAGGAGCGTACCGTTTCATATCAGCGTGAAGAAGCTTGATCAACTCCGTAGCCCGGTAATGGGTATAACGATGAAGACGGGGTGGAATTGTCTCAAGCGGATCGAGATCACCATTATACCTCTCAGCAACCCTGATAAGTCCTATACCTTTCCCGCACAGGAAGTAATCAATTACCCCACCATACGAACTTCTTCTTCTCAAACTCGGCACTGCTACCGAAACGTAATGTGCTGCTGGGACCCAGTCATTCGCCTGATTAAGAAGGGTCGCGGATAGTGTAGTTTTACATTCGATTATCCATAATCTTCCGTTCCGTACCGCAGCAATGTCGGCCCGTCTACCGTAACTTTCAAATTGCGCCTCAGGATAGCAATCCCACATATACTCTTCCAACCATCCCATAACGGCCGCTGCGAGTTCGATTTCCTTCACTTCGCCGCCCTGTCTTTTCTCTTGCGACCCAACTCGGTCAGCCGCCGAATGCTTTCAGAAAACTGTCGCAAGCCTTCGACAACCACTTCTGCAGCATCCGCAACCCTCGCGAGTGCGGGACCAAAAGCCTTTAGGTCTTCGAATCCCTTCACTTAACCGACCTCCCTGAAAATATTTAACACACTTGTTACTTCTAATTTGGAGGGGTCACCCAAGTTTCATGGATACCCAGTGCGCTCGGGGGAACGACCAGGTTTAACCGCCGATCGGGTGACCCCATATTAGCCATCTCAGGCTCTCACTTGAGAAATATATACACCACCAATTCCCCCAAAACAGTACCCCCAACCACGATTATCAGCAAACCAGCCAACATTTCCAACCAGAAGCGCACCGTGAAAACGAACATCACTCCCCCCTCACAGTACCTCCACCCCACACACCGTGCCCACAACACGCCACCTGCACTCCCGGAATATGCCCAAGACACGCATCATACCCCTCTGACGTTGGAAACCTTGCACAACGCGGACAAGGACGTTTACTATCATCAGCTGGCATACCGTCGTCGACATAAACCCATCGGCCCCACCACCATTTAATAAGATGACCTCGACTATAAGAGGTATGATAAACTGTAACCGGCACTGGAGAACCCACCTCTAACACTTTGTATTCCATCCACTCTTCCCTATCACCCCGCTTCACGAAGAACGCAAAGGTCTGAAAGCAGATCGCATAACAATCCCCATTTAGGAATCGTGTGAATACCCGAATTGTCCGGGGCAAACCACCAGGTAGCATCCAAATAAAAGCGCAGCTTCGGATCCCGAGCCTCTTTCAGCTCTTCGATCCGTTTGCGTAACGTCATATCACTAGGAATAGGAAGAATATCTATCGAGTCTGGATCATGACTTAAATCAACCTGATCGTCTAACGGAAGGAACCGCTCCATAATGGACAACAACTGGGGCCAGTTCCTCTCTAAACGTCTCCACCATACTTCTTTGTCTTCGTCATCAGCCATACTATTATCCTTCACCACTGATTTAGAAAGGGTTTATTCATTTACTATTTGCCCTTCTTTATTTTCCGAGTTTCTGACCTCTTACTTTTGCCCGCCTTTTCAACGCCGCTTTGGAGGGGGGCGTCGTTATCGCTCGAGAGGCTGCCCCGACCTTTTGACGGAACTGCGCAGGAGTTTCCTTACCCGCCCCTTTTCGGGCCATCGACGTCGTAGGAAGTTTACGAGTCTTACGCCCTGTCCTCAACCCGATCATATCCGCATCACGCTTACCTATTCGCCCGCCCAACGATTTCTTGACTTCTCTAGCAGCCTCCAGTTTCCCTTGGGCTACCCCCAACCTGTTTCCCTTGGAAACCTTTTTCACCTTGCTAACTTCATCACTGGCATACTTCACCCGAGCAGTCACGTCCTTACGCATATTGCCCAAGCTTCCGAATTTCTTTGAGCTTCCAACCGCGTCTTTAAACCCTTCTCTCCGGCCTGCATTCACGCCGAATTTCCGTCGCCCTTCATCATCTGTGGGCCTCTTTTTCAGGGCCAGATTTTTCGATGCTGTGACTGCTTTTGAAAATAGCTTCTGCGCGTCACCCCGAGCTCCGTCTATATGCTTTTTCTCCACCGGAGCCTTTTGCTGTAATGTAAGAGGCTGCCCAGGAGCTTGAGCTGGCCCAGCAGGGGCTTTGCCAGCCGTCGGTTGAGGAGCATGAACCCCTCCTACCCCTTTGAGCTCACCAGGATTCTTACCTACCATACCTGCGGGAATAGCACCCCCTACCATTTTAGCTTTCTTCCCCTTACCCGATATCATTATATGCCTACCACGCATAGTAGCCCATCGAGCCCCTTTAGGAAGTGCTTTCTTCTTCCCTGCCTCCGCGAGTTGTTTAGTGGCACGAGATAAAAGTACCTTAGCCTTCTTTTTAGGAAGACTCGATAAATCACCAACCAAAGAACCAGATGCTTCTTTCACTCTACTCACAATTTCCTCCTCTAGAGAAAGAGTTCCTTATCTTGGCTTCCGTCACTTTCTCCTCCAGGACCATCTGCAGCCCTTCCATGTTCAGGAGTGTCTTCTTCCGCTGTTTCCTTCCCACAGAAGGGGCAGAAAACGGTACGAGCCACTCCATAGAAATCGAAGTTTATATCCGTACCCTTCTCAAACCCTGGATGCCTCATAACCGAATAATGAACGTATTCTCTATCACAATGAGGACAACAACATAGATAAGCTTTCCGGTAAACGGGCATGGCAACAATTGTATTACCCCGACCATCTTCCTCCGGAGTCGTTAACATCCTCTGACAAGGTCCTAACTTTTCCTTTCCCACCACGTGTTCCCGCTCCACCAAAGGAGGCTCTGCTTTCCTATCTAACCGTTCCCAATCATAGCGTTCCAGCAAGCGGTCTATACTTCGCCGATCCACGCTCTCTATAGGCATCTGCTCCGAAAGCGCTTTAAGCTCAGCCCTCAAGTTCATTGCCCGGGTCTTCCAAAAATTCCTCTCTTCCATCTCCATCTCCCTTTGCCCCTTCTGTAGCGACGCGTTCAGCCAGCAGTGAATAACCCTTCGCCCAAAACAACTTGTGCAATTCTATCACGAAAGAACCAACTATTCGCCAGTTGCGAAAAGCCTTGAACAAGACGGTGACGCGGAGCATTGGGGGATCAATACAACCCACCTCGGACGTGACTTTTATGATCCAATCAATCGACCGGGAGTTTACATGCCCCTCAAGCTTTACACTGTCTTGCTCATGTTCCCGTTTCCAGCGTTCGTCAGATGGCAATTTCACCGGCATGGACTACCTCGTCTCCGTTACTCTTAGCCATTACTAGCTCCGGATCTGCATGTACCCGAGCCAACCCTTCTTGCAGAAGACGGTCACCTTCCTCCTGAGGAACAAGCTTGTGAGTGCTAAGGTCCACATAGAAATACTCACCCTGGTACCTTCCCGAAGGATGCGTTTCCCAGGTAGGATGACACATCACCCAGGCAGGTCCTCCTTGAGCTTCCATCCGAGCTGCCTTCGCAAAGTTCCGAACGATAAAGTCTCCTGGGTACCTCGGGGAGGACATCTGTAACAACAAGGTGTGCCGAACTCCCTTCCAGATAAAACGAGAGCCCATACGACGCATTAAACCGTCATGAAGCTCTTGAGCGGCGTCGTATACATACCCCGAACCTGCATCTACGACAGTCGCCCTCTTCGACTGTCGGATAACTTCCATGAACGCAGCTTCATCCATAACCGCTACGAAATTGTTATAAGAGAGGATCTCCCGAGTACTCTGTCCTCCTGGACGGACTCGAATAACTCCCTTCCCCCAACGAGGATTGGTGAACTCAAGCCCTATCTTTGTTATGTAAGTATTGGTATATTCCTGGAACCACGGAGAGGTCTCTATCATGTTACAAAGCGTATCGTACAATACGTCAGCAGCCTGAGTTTTCCGAACGCTTACCATAGTAACGTCCATTCCGGTCTTCGGGTCCATTCTATAAAAGTTCAACGGATTGACCAAAGAGTTCAATTCGTACAGCATACGCATAACTGCACAAACCGCGAAATAGGTCTTTCCAGCGCCGATCCCATCTTTTCGTACTACCCAGTAAACCCCACGAGCTTCGCGGGCGTCCCACAGGTCACAGAGCTCATCCCGTATAATCGGGAATATGATCCCGTCCTCCCTCTCTTTGGAAGGGCCGAGACCTAGATAATCCGGGGAGTCGATAAACTCCCGCATAGGTACTATAGGGGCAGCAAGATGATCAGGAAGGTCGGTCCGGGTTCGTCGTTTCCTCTCTTCTATCAAACCCCTCAAGCTCTCCTCGTAACCCCTCGATTCGAGACATTGTTGAATCAACGAGGCCTTGGAGCTGCTCACTTGTGAGGAGAGAGTAGTCGGACTCTCTAGCACCTGGACCGTTTCCGAGGTCGATCTTTTGCGCCGGATTATTACTTCGGGTCTGGACATGTTTTCTACCCACATCCTCCCTTATTGAAGAAGGAAGAGCCGGCAGGTCAATTGCAGAAGCCTTCCTACCAAACCGTTTAATCTCTTCTTCAATAAACCTTGCTAACGTGTCTTTTCGCGATTCCCTATAGTCCTTCAACATAGCTTGTAAACGACGAAACACCAGGTCTACCCGTTCAATCGTATTCCCTCGAGCAACCTCATACATTACAAGTTCTACGTTCAGAAGCTTAACGAGACGATTAACAAGTATCTGGTATATTACCCAAACGTCTTCCTCATCATGAAGCTTAGCATCCGGAGCAAATAGTCCGGCGCATTGATCTCCATCGTTCCGCCGATATCTGCACCTGTCCTCTACTTCGCATTCTCCGCATCGTTTAGTAATTATTATAAGAGGAACGGCTTCACTACAGTTTATCATGCCTACTCGGTCCGGACCCATCATTCGAACTAATTCCTGCCGCCCCTTACCTATCGTTCTACGATACTTGGCACAATGAATACTACAATACTGCTTATCAGGATCATGAGGACTCCGTGCTCTCTTACACTGCCTGGACTTTCTTACCTTCCCTCCCCTAATCGGAACACGAGCTTGGCAACGTTGGGGCTGAGGTAGAAAGCGGGCCTTCCCCTTATCCTTCCTTGTCTCCCTATGATGGCCAGATGGCTGTCTCATTATAACCGGTTATAATCATTCATTATTTAAAATCTTCTCCGCTTCCATTTGGTCCCCTCGGATCTTTCCTTAACCCCAAGAAACTCTTTTACATTTCGTTAAACTAATTATATGTCAAAAGATTAGAAAAGAAAACCTGAAAAAAATTCGAAGATCTGTATCCTACTATAAACCGCTGTCGCTACTATTGACAACACAAAAGCGATTGCCCACACCCACAGCAGGCTTTCACAGCATCCCCTAATAACTCTACGCGGGTCCATTTTCCTTCCCCGTTAACTCTTTACAGGCATCTACCCTGCACACATAATCATAAGCAATACAAAGATTACCACAGCAAGAGTCGAACATATCAGCGTATCCTTATCTCTGAAATCCGCTTCGGCGCGTTCTATCTCCCGCTTGAACGACTTAAACATTTTCCTTCCCCGTTCTCCAGTCAGGTTCCGCAGCATAAACGCGTCCCGTAAAGCTGTTGACCGGAAAATACGCCTCCACTTTACTATCACGCTGCCGCGTTACGATTATTTTACAGCCAAACTTCCTAAGTGCCTCTTCGGTGCCTACTACGCAAGTTACGTTCGGATACCCCCTACCGTGCGCACAGCAGCTTCCGACAGTCTCAATGCCTGCCATATTCAACTGAATTAAAAGATGCCCAAGACATTGATCTATTGCTTGCAATTTACCATTAAGCCATAGGTAAACATAACTGTTATGGGCACACATTATTAAGACCTCTTATCAATATTCGTCAATGAACGGGTCCTACACGGTATCATAGAAGTAGAAAGGGTATGTACCTTCCTGGTCAGCATCATGTTCCCGAGTTGTATAGTAATAACAAGTCGCCTTTTCTATACAAGCATTAAGAAAGGACATCACTCCCCCAACCGATTCAAGAAACTCTTCTGGTAGGTCCCGCATCATCTTCAGGATCTCGTCCTTACGTTTTTTCAAACGGTCCGAGTCAAAGCCCACATTTTGTACGTCCTGAAATAAACAGTCGATGAAAAATTGCTCAACCCGCCGCCTGCTCTCTTGATTACTCATTATTTTCCTTCCGCAAACACCGTCTCATAGAAGTAGAAAGGGTACGTACGTTCCTGGTCGGCATCATGTTCACGGGTTGCCCGAAAACGGCGTGCTCCCTCATCTACGTCTTCGCTCGTTAACATTTCCTGTGGCTTACGGTCCAGAACGATATAATACGGCATTCCACCGGGCAGCGCGTCCCATACTTCCCTAGGAAGACAAGGCTTAACCCTTCCTATTCCCGTACCGAGTTGAAAGAGCATTTCCATATCTCGGTGCAATCCGGTCCAGTGACGGCCGTCTTTGTCCACACAAGCATTAAGGAAGGACATCCCTCCCCCAACCGATGCCTGAAACTCTTCTGGCAACTCCAGCAGCATTTCCAGAATTTCGTCCTCATGCCCTTCCAAACGGCCTGGGTGAAACCCTACATTATGTATGATCCCTTCTGCCTTGACGTGATCAGTAGTATCCTCTCCTTCTCCGAATAAACAGTCGATGAAAATTTCCACAACCCGTTTACTCTCTAAATTACTCATTATTTTCCTTCCGTAGACACGGCCCACAAAGGGGAAATTCAACTTCCCAAACTACGGACTCATAATCACAGTGAAAATCACAATCACCGTCCTTACCTACCCAGCGTCCACACTTGCTACAATTAACCCCAGGCGCGTAAAGTCCTCCTATATTATCCTTTAGTCCGTCCGTTTCAAACTTCATGCTTCACTCCGTCATCTTCTACTATGTTTTTTGTTGATCCAACCTCGCCCCGTAGCGTTGAACGGGAATGTAGTATAATCGTCGGATCGCCAAGCAATATTCTCCCAGTAGTATTCCAGTTCCTTCTCCGTCGACCTCTCCCATCTTATCGCAGAAGTAAGATAGACCACCCCTCGCATGTCCTTGACCGCAATATTACAACCTAGGGATGCTCTTAAATCAGGCTGGTAGCTAACCAACTTTACAAAGCTCGGTACTAAAAAGAACCGGCAAACAAACCGTTTTACCGGTACCCACCGACCTTTGTAACGCTTCAGTACGTCTGCCTGTGCTAACGTTTTATAATCTACCATTTCCTTATACCTTACAGGGGCCGTGCAGCATCCCTCATACACGACCCCCGCTTCAACCAGGTGACCCCCCGAATTACCGAGGAGTTATAAAGCAGACGCCGGCCTCATCGGCGCGCCTTATGGGGATGCTAGGCCGTTTCGGAGAACATATTACCTCCGCCTTTTCCTCATACACTATCCAGTCCTCGTGCAACAAAAACCAGTTGAACACTTGCCTATTCCTCCTTATCCGATGGAAGGTTATAAAGAGCCGGGTCTACAGAACTTTCACCTTCATAATCCTTAGGCGCTGTCCTTATTCCAAACTTCTTCTCCGGTACTCCGGCCCCTTCCTTTTCTTTATACTCTTCGAAACGACGCCATCGGGCTTCCCGATCGGATGTAAGCCGCCTAGAGGTTATAAAAGATGATGCACCTCCCAGTATTATAATAACAACGATTACAATAGCTAAATAGTCCATTATCTATTCCTCTCCGACCAAATAACCGAGACTAACTCCCAAAGCCTGAGCTAGACATAGAATACTTGGTATGGACGGAATCCGTGTCCTGTTTTCCCAGTGGGAAACAGCACTTTCACTCACTCCTACAAGTTTGGCGAGCCTTCTTTGAGTCAGTCCCTGGGCTTTCCGACGAGATTTGAGCCGTCTGGAGAACGAAATCAGGAACTGTTCTTCACCGTTCATATCCAACCCTCTTGCAGGATATAGACTTGAACAAGACCACACTGTTTACAGTACCGTTCATCAAAATTCGTTTCTTTCCATTCATGCTCACACCTCGGCGAAATACACCCTAAACCAGAAACAGTGGGAAAATAGGCCACTACCTTATCCGTACTCGGATCAGTTTCAAACCTTTCACAACCAAACTTCTCAAGAGCTTCCTCAGATCCGACCGCACATACCACATTAGGAATCATTCCTCCGTGCCCACAACAACACCCTAATGTAGTAACGCCTGCTGAATGGAGCTGTAATATTAGGGGCGCGATACACTAATCTACTGATTTGAGCCTCCCATCCAGCCACATATAACTATGAGTACCGTGTCGGCACATTACAGAAGCCCCTGCTGAAAACCAGGCATCATTCGTCTGAAATCGGGTAGGGGGTCACACTCTAAGTTACAATAAAGATGCAAACAATTCGGGTGAACGTTCACGTACTCGCTCTGAGGCGGGAAGATCATCATAGCCTTACGAGTAAACCCTACGAACACATCCTTGACGAGTTTTACATCCTCATAACTCGGGATCTGGTCTCCTCTCGAAAGAGATACATGTAGCCACCACTCATCGTTATGCCATTCCTCTTCCATACAAACGAGGAGGCCGCTTATACCAATATACCATCGCTGGGACAACCCGGAGGAGTTCCGTTCATTTTCATCCCGCCACCCCGAAGGTAATACCACAGTATCAGGTAGACGTGTTTTAAAATCGTCCATCACTTTTCATCCTTAATCAGGTAATCGTCCCGATACCACCGAGAATCGCCCTCGATACGGTAGATGCGGTACCCTCCTGCGTTTTCTGGAGCATAAAAAATCTCTACAATAGGTCCCGACACGACCCCGGGAAAATTACCGCTAACATTGTTGTCTACCCTAACCCGATCTCCTACCTCAAACTTGTAAACCTTGTTGCGTTTCTCATCTGATATGCGGAGATCCGACCCCACAGAATAAGGAATTTCTCTCTTGAATATATAAAGATACACATCAACAGGCTTAGGTATCGACTCTCCCTTATTGCCGTAAGGCACATACGGCAATACCTTATAAGTAAGGTTAGCACAAAGTTCCCATCCCGCTTCCCCTAACTTATTCAACTGATCAACCTCTAGGAAGCTTGGCCGCATTTCTATGTATTCCCACTTTTTCATTCCCTACCCTTTCCCGAAGGGCTTCGAGAACCGTCCCGTCACCCTTTTCTCTTCTGTCTTACTAAATCCCGTATCGGGACTTTTTGTAACAAAAGCCTTTCTGCGATTTCAAACTCTATAAGTACTCTTATAGGTACCGCTACTGACACCACACCACTGTTTACTTCCGTAACGTTCCCTTTGATAGAATCTACAGAAAGCTCCTCCAATTGTTCCTGAAAATTTTTCAAGACAACATCCCGAGGCACAAGGACTGTATCTCCTTGCTTAACCATAGATCTGAATCTCCCAAAACCTGTCAAAATTCGCGCGGAACCACGATTCTACTGCGATTCCACGGTATTACCTACAGATTCCCCTTCCTCGGAAAGTGACGATAGGTTACACCTACCGTGAATAACCCGTACTAAGCTTTGGATCTGAGTCGGTCCCGGTATTATCCGACCGCTGAAGTAACAGCAATTGCTTTTTAAACTTATTTACCTGACGTATGCGAAAACGCCATTGTCTACCTTCTTTGAAACCTTTCAGTTGCCCCTTCCGAGCATACCTACACACATCGTCGGGACTCATATCGAGAATCCGAGCTACCGCACAACTATTCATTAAATCACTTCTTTTCTCTTTCTCTCGCAAACTTGAGCACCCTCTCCTTTTCGGCAGCGTTGATAACAAAAACACTATCATCAAATGTCGGCTCTTCCGGCTCGTTCAGAAGCATTTTACTTCCAACGCCGGCCGGCCACATCACTCTTGCTGGGTTGTCCGCTGCGTATTTTTCGCAGATTATCATTACAGCATTCTTCAGCAAGGTCATAGCAGCCTTAGGAATTTCGACTCCGACGGGAAACGTAATCTCAATCGCACTGATCTTTGCCATTTAACGAATCTCCAGATCCATGTCAAACGCGGCCTCAAGCGTTTCCCGGTCGTAGGTAACGAGTTTCCACTCTTCGCCAACCTTATCCAGGCGATGATAACGAAAATCGTAGGGAGCGTGTCGAGCTAGACCACTGAACATAGCATGCGCATGATAAATACATTCCCGGCTCTGCGTAGAAGTAACAAGCTGTACGCCGTATTGGGTAGTACTCTCAGCAACTATCCTCCAAAACGCCCGAAGAACACTATGATGCAGTCCAAGAGCGTCGACATTAGCGATTAGCATCAGCCCACCGCGGAAGTAATCAAAAGCTCGTGACCATTCTTGGTCCTTGACCGTATCTACCCCAGGGCCGACAATAAAAAGTGTCGAAATACGAGTATCTACTAACTCCCCAGGGAAAAGGACTTCAAAGAGAGGGACGCACCCAGTTCGGCTACAGATCAGATTAACCCTTGCCTGACTTAACGCGGCCAGCATATTCGCTGTTTCCGTAGCAGAAAACTCCATCTTACTCACATTCTTTCCTCTTCACTTCTCAAAAAAGCTGGGGGAGGTTCTTCGCTGGTTTAACCTTCCCGACCTTAACCGTTTCTTGCTGTACTTCTTCTACCAAATTTCGGTACTTATGTAACGTGGTAAGCTGTACCGGAGGACGACGGTAATACTCAGTATTCTGAAGTTGTCCAAAATATTCGCGTACACGACCAACATTAATTACTTGAGCCTCACCGCTAGCTACCTGCTCTCTAGTATAGGGAAAACCAGGCTTATCCCCAGGCCTTTCTCCGGTCTTACCTTGTATCTTATGTGCAGCTATTATTCCCGCGCCAAACGCCAATCCCCAAACGATTCCCGAACTGTCAGTAGAAAGCCGAATACCGTACTTATCACACATCCACAGAAGCTCTCCTAAAGCATGGGCATAAATAACCCCCCAGAGATGAATCCATTTCACTCCCTGTTGAGCACAATACGGGACCACCACCCGACACACATCCTGAAAGGTGATCATCTGAGACTTTCTAATACCAATAGTACAGTACCCTCCAAACCCTAGTTTATCCTTGGCCATATTCATTGTAGGGATAACTTGTCGGGCACAGTGAAAATACTGCTCCAGGTCGGCCCCTTGGGCAGACATCACTTTTCCAGCGATTTCATCCCGATGATCAGCGGCAAACTCCGCGGCACGGATAGTTTCGTCTACTGCTTTATCACACTCTTCCGCACTCCAGGCCCGGATAGTAAAATTTCCGTCGGTCCAAGCCTCTCCAATACGATAATCATAGCTTGCTCGATAAATTACCTGACTTGCATAATGACATGTCTCCGCATGTTTCATTTGCCGGTCATAAGCTTCCTGAAACGGAATTCGGTTAGTCCGATCATCACTAAACGCTCCGCTATCCTGCATTACCTTTACATCCTGAGGAATCGCTACCCGAGTAGGAGCTTGTCTTTCTCCTCGCCCCCCCACTGGAGAAATACACGCGTAAGGACCCGGCTCCGTGGGTTCTACCTCCCCCCACCTTGTTGCTCCTACACCACAATATAGTCGTACGCCCATTTTCCACCAAGCATGACGGACCAAGTACTGAGAAGTTACTAACCTGGCCCCATTTGTGATTGCCCGTTTTTTCGCCCTAGCCGTAGTTAAATCGTAATGAGCATGACGTTTCCCAATACCCGGTGTTTGATACCACTCTCGCTTGAGTCCTATTGATCGCGCAAACCGATGAAGCTCTCCTACACTTTCGGTACTTACGAGGTGCCCTATATCGTCGACCAGGATCACTCGGTCACGAACGCCATCGAGCTGTCGCCCGAGTTACTGGCTCCTTTTGCTTACTCCAGATATGCCGCAGAATAAGCCCCAGTATCGTAGCGATGATCATCTTTACTACATATTGCCCGATCATAGCTCCCCATATCCACCCGAAGGCGATGGCGATAAACAGTACCGAATCGACCGCGGCACTTACCGCATTAGAGCTCATGATGGCCAAGAACCGGGACCGCTCCCGAAGCGCCGCATAGATCTCAGTATCCAAAGCCTCGTTTACCACGAATGCAATCACACTGGCCAGGGTGACCACCGCCAACGCTCCGCTACCCGTGATGGCAGCCAAAAGCCAAGCAATTCCAGAAGCCAACGCGATCAGGTAATACGCCCCTCGCTTCCCGAACTCCTCATGGACCATATCCCGGATAGTAAAGATAGGAGCGAAGGCGAAAACTCCTGCGGGCACCATTATTCCGAACCCCAGAGGAATCATCCACCTCGCGGCCAATATATCCGCGATCACCACACACGTTACATACACTATACCTACCCACATAACTCACACCTCCTTTTTAGCGCGGCAAGGTGGAGGCCCCGCGGTTCCGGGAAGGAATCTGCGTCGGTCGCAACCCTTTCCCTGAACCAAGTTTCCATCTATGACCTCTCACCCTGCCGCTGGCCTGCGTTCTCACACCAGTCCGTCAGGTCGGCCCTATCTGGTTCGTGGCCCTGCCATTATTTCCACTTACCAGCCTAGTAGTCTTTCGGGTAATACTGGTTTGGAACGCATGCCCTGATCAATTAGCTAATAGAACTTACGTTCATATGCCATACAGAAACTAAAGGTAGCCTTTCCAGTTCGTCCACCAACGCTTGTAAAGCTACTACCGGTGTTGAACCAGTTGTTGAACCAGTTTTAGTAACCCCGTGAGGAGACTTTCCTACAAAAGCGTGCCACACACTACCACTAGGAATTATCTTTACTACCAACTCACGTTCTGCCATCCTTAACTCCTTCAACACACTTTACCGATTCTACCTTATCAAACGCAATTCTTTCAACCTCCAATTCTCTGTCACTCATCCCCCCTCTCCTTCGACTTCAGTAACCATGACCGACACCGGCCCACGTTCCTGCAAGTACGCCCTTACAACAGCTTGTATGTACTCAGCCAACGTTCTTCTAGCAACTTCTTCTGGAGAAAAACCTCCTGTCACCCCTTGGTTCGCCATCACTGCAAGCGCAAAGCTCTCGGCGGTCTCCTTAGACATTGTTATGTCCACACTAAACTTGATCTCCATTTTTTTCCTCCTCCAAAACCCTTATATCGGGTAAATCCCGATAAAGCCCAGCATGATCCAGTCCGTACCCCACTACGAATTTATCAGGAATACGGAAACCCATATAATAGCAGTTATTCGCAAACCAACGGTAACCCTCAAGAATACCTTCTCGGAAAACCTCCTTGTCCAACAGAGCACAAACTTTCAATGATGCCAGCGACAAATTAAATAAGTCTGCCATCAAGACATGCAAAGTATTCCCGGAGTCAATAATATCCTCTATTATCAAAACATGTTTCCCTGGAAGAGTGGAGGTATCAAACAAGTATTGTATAGACGGGGTATGCTGAGGAGAGGTTGCATCTTCGTAGCTACTGACTTTAACAAACTCCACCCTACACGAAATTGTCATTTGTCGGATGAAATCAGCAGCGAAAACAAAGGCGCCTTTAAGCACCACAAGCGCCACCACTTCAGTAACCCCAGTTTTGACATACTCTCTAGAGAGAGTAGCAGCCAGTTCTGCTACCCGCTTCTCTATCACACCTTCAGAAAGCAATTGCTGGGAAGTTTTCGTCTGAAACGTTTTCACCCATTTCCTCCCTGCCCATAAATGGTAACGCGGTCTTATAATATACCAAACCACTGCCTAAATCGTCCGAGGGTTCATCTAACCACTGTCCACAAAATTTAAACACAAAAAAAGCATTAGGGGAAGAGGCCTTATACCCCTTCCCCAAAACGCTCTCTACTTCTTTCCCCAGAAAGCCTTCTCCCTTTTCTTGGAAGCCTTCTCCGCTTTCTTTGCAGAGACCCAATCCGATCCGCAGACAAGGTCGCCGGACCACATCCACATCTCCCCAATACCACCCCTAAAACGAACCTTGATTACCTCCGTAGTAGGATCACTAAGCAAATAAACCTCCGCTCCAAGCTTTACCGGTTTAATCCTCCCAACACCGGCAAGCTTTTTAAACGCTGCCCGGTCATGGACAAACGAATAATTAAGAGCCCAAACCATATCAGCCCTACTATACGCCAGATATGCCCGATATGGAAAAATCAGTACAGAATCCGGTCGAACGCTGCAATGCTCACGATCCCGCGACGGAGCGCCTACCACCTCCAACACCTTTTCGTCAGCATAATTCACAGCAGCGATAGCCGCCCCCGTTCCTGCTAGCATGAAAAACACCACCAAAACGGAAGCTATAACGACTGTCTTCATGACTTCATCCCCTCTCGTCCAAAGCATTGGGGAAGAGGCCTTACACCCCTTCCCCGATACTACTCATATTTCGACCGTGTCCTAGAACTGGGACTGCAGCCGCTCCTCATACACGAGCCGACGTTGCGTGGACTTGATGTTGTGGCTAATGTACTGGGTCAGCACGTTGTAGACGAACCAGGTAGTAAGCAGAGCCTTCTTCTTCTGAGCCCTCAGCCTTTTCTGCTGAACTTCCAGTTCTTCCATCACCGCCTCCTGACCGCGCGTGCCGAGTACCGCCATAACACGCTTTTTAGCCTGTTCCTCGTTCAGGAGCTGTGACACCCACTGTTTGTAGAGCTCGGTTTGCTGTGAAAAGACATTTAAGCAAACCTGCAAGTCCCCGGCCATATCGCCAATGTTCAGGGTCTGCACATGCTTATGCGCCGACTTGGCGAACTGCTTGCCGACTGTCAGGCCGTTACTGCACACCAGGCGAAAAGCGCCGAAGATCATTCCCACGGCTACCCATTTATCGTGACCATTCGTGAGTGATACCCGGGGGCATACGAAATCCTTCCCCTCTATCTCGACTTCGATATCGGGAAAGAAATACTCACGCACCATTCGGCCACCGTTATAGGGCAACCGAGTAACCACCGCCGGCTTGCCGAACTCGGGCACCCGGGATATCGCTTCCTCGAAAGCCTCAGCCAACTCGGAATGCTGTACCAGTTTGTAGTCCTCGGACGCGTTCACGGTATGCCAGACAGTCGGGTCGGATACGCTAATCACCGCCTTCCGACCCGCAGCGGCATACTTCTTTTCTCCGCTTCCGTAATACACCGGCGCAAACATCGCCTTGGGAAGCTCCTCAGCCGGTATATCGACCTTATAAGCCTCCACCTGACCACGAGACAGCACCACGTGCGCCTCCTCTCCTTCCCTCTTCACTACGCGCGTTGCCATAGTCCTTTCCTCCCTTTAGTTTCAATATACTCTTACAGCAGCTAAAACAGCCTAAACCATTATTCTTCCGCGAGCTTTACCTCGTTACCCTCAAAACACTTCTGAACCAGCACGATCGCTTCTCCGATTTCATTCCTGGTCATTAGGAGCCTCCTTTACCATCTCCTCCACTACTACTCGCAGCGGGTTAGGCGCATTTACCCGACGGGCACGGGCAAGGTTGGCCTGTCGCCTTTTCTTACTCGCCCTCATCGTCGCCTTCATGTTTTTCTTTCGCCTTTTCGTGCCCATCGGGGGCCTCCTCTTCTTCCGTTTCTTGGACCACCTTGTATAAGCGGCGGTCCACTGGCAAATCCACCCTATGAAGCCAGAGAGCACACCCTGGGGTGTGGCACTCCTTGCCCTCACCATTCAGGCACGCTTCGCATATCCACATCGTTACCAGTTTAAGTTTCATCGGGGGCCTCCTCCTCCGGTTCGGGCATCAGCGCCCCACATTCCTCACAAGCCACGTTCCGGCCCATATCGGGTTGCTCGTTACCACATTCCTCGCATTCTATCCAAACTTCATCATCACTTGTTTTCACTACCATTTCCTCCCTTGTTAAACGCTCGTTGTTAAACTGGTATGGGGCTGTTCAAAGGCACAGCCCCAATGAAGCCTTTAGTACTCGTGGCTGAGGAGCGTGTCGATTGCGTCCTCCAAAACACGGAGAACTTCCTTGAGTGCTCCTCGCCGACCTTCGTTTAACTTTTCCTTGAGCTGCTCCGCGTGCTCCCCGATGAACTCCAGGTTAGAACTATCTTGAGCACCCGACTGCCACTCAACCAACCGAAGTTTCAGTCCCAAAAGCACAGTTAACGCCTTCAGGTTTCTCTCTTGCTGACAAGCGGGGCAGACCCATCGGCCGTCTTCCTCACCCATATTCACCTGCCACCCACAAAAAGGAGCTCGTCCAGTTGCGGTGAGAAGAACCGCTCCGCACCACTTACAATCGAACCGTTCCCGAACCGTATCCTCGTTTTCCGGCTTTTTTGACATCTGGCGAAGCTCCTGCCTCCAGTCCTTGCCTCCGTCCATGTCTTCCAGATCTACGGTCACTGCATCGCCATCTTTGCCCTTACTCATTACCTTTTCCTCCCTGCTAAATTGCTCTTCATTGAGCTGGTACCGGGCTGTTTAAAGGCACAACCCGGATGAAGCCTTTGCTTACCTTTTACCCAAACATACTCGGAAATTCGACGTTTTCCGCCGCCGAGGTAATGTTCTCAAGCGTATTGACAAATTCGTTCGCGTCATCCGAGAGATGATCCGATGCAGCCTCACCAACCAGCGTTAACACTGATTGCAGCGCTGCAAGCGCATTATCTCGCCGAACTGCACGGCTCGGCCCGTGACGCCGCTTATACCGCAAAACCTGCTCCGCCACTTCGACTTCCTGACTTGCGTACTCCTCGGGAACCTCGACTTCTTCGTGGGCGGCCTCAAGAGCGTCGGCAGCCTCTTCAACCGCCTCACTCTTCTCGGTGTTCTCCAGGTTCGTCCCGGACATACTGTCCGCCCAAGACCGCATTTCGTCCGCTAACTCCTCTAAAACACTGAGCGCAGACGACACCGCATCTTCGACGGTGAGTTTAGTTGTTACCGTTTTGTAACTTCCCATTACCTTTCCTCCTTTAAACGTTTCAGGTGAACAATTTCTTCGAGAGCCTCTTCGCACGACCCCATCGGGATTAATAATCCTTTTCCCACTACATACCAACCATCATGCAAATGCAAGGTCCGCAGCTCCCCACTTGTGTCTACACCCACGCCATCACTAAAACGCAGCTTCATTACCCTTCCCTCCCCTTAACTAATTCACTACCAAACAACAGAGTCGGCACGATAAGATTCATCTGCGATCATCGTTGGGGGCGGAAAGCTTTTTTTCTAGGCGTAAAGCCGCCTTGATACCGAGTGGTGCGGCAAGATTCACTTCGCGCTCATCAAGGCGTTCCGCGATCAATCGCATTTCTGCGATCACCTTCTCCATTTCGTCGTCTACGCCGTCCAGAACCCCATACCGATCTTCAAGGCTCCGGCGCATGAAAGAGATTTGACTCTTGATAGTAAGTGAACAGATTGCCAACGCTTTTACTCTAGCTCCTCGCTTATCCACATCTTTTCCCTCCCTTTAATATACCGCTGAACAATGGTATGGGGCTGATCTAGGCTCAACCCCAATGAAGCCTTTTTAGCCGGTAACCTCTACATCGTAACTGCTGCAGTTCGGGCACTTCACCTCGTAAATCTCGGAACTTACGAACCTTCGAAACTTCCTCCCACACTCCATACACTGCAGATCCGTCCTGTCCTTTTTCTCCGCAGCTTTTCTATCTCGGTAAAACTCTGAATCCTTCATCTCGCTCTCCTCAGTTTGGGTCCTCTCAAAACATCCTTGAAGAACTCCCTCATCTCCGCCTGCTCCGCCGACGTCATATGCTCTATCTTCTCAGAACGTGGAAAGCACACCGTTCTGGTCGTTCCAAGCAGTTTCCCGTATTGCTTAGTCACATAATACGTTGGCACCCGATAACAGACGTTCTCCCGATAATAGTCATCCACCGCGCTCATATAATAGCCACAGGACACGAGGAAAACTAACGATAACAAAACAAACCCCTTCACTACCCGCTTCATATCACTTCCTCCTTGAAGGTTTACCCTTGCCAGGAAAACCGTGTTTCTTAGGCTCCCATACAGAAGAGATACGCCCTCTCTCATCTTCCCGAAAATAGACATTACAGTCAGCACAGAGGAACAGGGTTCTATTTTTCTGGGAAATGTAAGCATACACATCTCTCATGTATATCCTGCTTTGGTGCTTACAATTTAAAGCGTTCGAAGCTCTTCTGTGCCTTTTGCCTCGACCGGAGTTTTTACTCATACTATCCTCCCCCTGCTATAGATATGTTTTTCTCCTTCACAAACACCCCCATACGACATTTAGCATCACCTGCTCCGATCTGAGTGTGACTAAAACAAGGTGTTTGCTCATACCATTTGAAACGGTGAATTGCACATATCGCTTTATCGGTTTCAAAAGAGAGATGGGGACATTCTTCGCCTGAATGCTTACAGAAAGTTTGCTCTTTTACAACTCTTGACATCCTAAAATTAGGTGTCGCGTATTCCGGGGCAATTATAATTACTGTGAGATGAACACAACAGTATCCGCATCTTACACAAATCACGCTTAATTACCTCCTTCGTATATTCGCACTCTCACACCAGCCCGTCGGGTCGGCCAGGGCTCAACCGGTTTAGGGTCTGCCAGGGTTATGCTTGGTTTGGAGTGTCTGTCCCGATCATCTGCCTACTAAGCTAGTAAGCAGATTGAAAGTTACTCTTTTATAGGTTGAGGACGATAAACTGATATGAACGCTCTTTCCCGTCGTCACATAACAGTACATAAGCGGGATTAAGATACGACCCGTTCACCGTGGCGTACATTTCAACAAGCGTGCCCACCTTACCATCCCCAGCACTCCCGGTCCGCCGCCCTATATAGCGAAGACCGATATGAAACTTTTTCGACTCGTGCACTACACGCTTACCAGCATACTTTGGATCGGTTCTGTATGATTTTCCCTGCATAACTTACACCTCCTTGTTGATTAATTCCTAAGCTTCCCACTGCCCACTATCTCTAATGAGCAGGTGGAAGACTAGGTTATACGGCCCTACGATACGCCCCGTTTTCCAGCTCTGTAAGGGCAAACCGCTCTTTGCTGATACGCTTCGGAACTTGAATATTAATGGTGTTCCGCATCGACTTTTCCTCCCGCTCTGGGAATATCCGGACCAGCTCGGTCAGGATTTCCTTCTTGGTAATCCCCTTCTCGGAGGCCTTCTCCACGAGAGAAACGATGGCAGCGATAACACCATAGCCCTTCTTTCCGGTTTTGGCCGCCTTCTTGACCACCTTCTTGGCGGGCTCCGACTTCTTGACAGGCTTCGGATTCTCGATAAGCTCCGGCTTCTTGACAGGCTCCGGCTTCTTGACAGGCTCCGGTTTCTTGACGGGCTTCGGATTCTCGAGTTCCGCAAGGTAAGCTTTCGCCTTCTCCTCAGACGTGAACCCGGCAAGCATTCCACCGTCTTCACGCACTTTCCACATTCCGTCCTCTTCGGAAATTGTCAAGACCGATCCGCTTTTTCTCACGTTCTTCACCATTTCACTTTCCTCCCTGTTTTGGCTTGCCTCATCAGGCTCTGATCGCCACATCAGAACGACGGGACCTAAGTCCCGTTTCGGCTTCAACCGGTATCCTCCTCTTCACTCTCAAAGTTCTCAATCAGATCAGTAATTGTAAGACCACTTAACGGAAGATCGTGGTCATCATCTAACAACATCTCCAGCTGCGTGATCAAGTAAGCTTCGAGATTTTCTTCATCCTCCGCCGCTTCATCGTAAGGTATCACGGACTTCAAAAGGACAACGCACTCTGTGAGATGGCCCTTCGCACTACGCAATACTTCAAGCTTTCCCGTTCTCTCGGAACTTGCCATTTCCCTTCCTCCCTGTTAGGTAATTCCTAAACTTCCCACTGCCTACTCGTTTGAATAGGCAGGTGGAAGGCTAGGTCACGCGGCCGGGCGGAAAGCCGCCTTGCCGACTTTCTGCAGGGGAAATCGCTGCTTGTTGATTCGCCAGGGCACCTGAGAGTTCACGGTATTCCGCAGAGCCTTCTCTTCGCGGTCTGGGAACCGCCGAACCAGTTCGCCCAGGATTTCCTTCTTGGTAATGCCCTCCTCGGGGGCCTTCTCCACGAGGGATACGATGGTCGCGATGACGCCCGTCTTGACTTTGGGAACGGAAGCCTTCTTGACTTTGGGAACGGAAGCCTTCTTAACTTCCTTCCCGGTCTCTTCATTGGCACGCTCGGCTGCAACGTACTCCCGACATTCACGACGGGTCGAGTAATTGACAATAGGGTCACCGGTGTCTGCCGAAACAACAACCCACGTACCTTCGTCAGTCTTTCGAATCTTCATGCTCTTCTCCCTTTTGTTACTACGGATTTACTCCTAAACTTCCCACTGCCCACTATCTCTAATGAGCAGGTGGAAGACTAGGCAGTTTTTAACCCTTCGGGGAATAACGGGATACGCTTGTCCGTATGCTCATTCGCGAATTTGCGGCCTATCATCTCCACAGAGGAAAGATTAAACCACAAATCCTCACGTGCGACACTATGTAGCGTTTGTTGCCCTTGCACGTATCTCGTGATGAACACTACATCCACTCCCCGAACTACTTCCTTCTGAAAGACATACCAGAAATCCTCCGTGGAATAACACAAAAGATCTCCTTCCGCCGCCCACCGCGTTAAATTTTCACGAATATCTCTTTCCCATTCGCAAAAGCGGACGTCTTCCATTCCATCAGGCTTGAAGTTATGTGCTGAGAACAGGTTAACAAGTGTATGCACATGCGTAAAGAACGCTCTTCTCGTTTTCATCTTCCTTCCTCCCTGTTAGTACGAACTCCTAAACTTCCCACTGCCCACTATTTCTAATGAGCAGGTGGAAGACTAGGCCATTACGGTAATATGGTATTCCGTTGCCTCCGAATGATTTACTTTAGCCGCCTTAATCGCGCTTTTCTTGGCCTCACTATAAAGGCCATATGCCTCGTGCGTGTAATCCGCAGCAACGTAAGGGCGAATCGTAAACACCCAATAACCCCGTCCACCAGGCCGGTGACCATGCGCGGATCGATACCGTGTCGTGGAAACAAATACATGCTTTTTCATCTCACTTCCTCCCTAGTTATTCTGAACTCCTAAACTTCCCACTGCCTACTATTTCTAATAGGCAGATGGAAGACTAGGTGGACAGACTATCGAGCAACGCCAGCGTGTCGTGGAGATACCCTATCGCCTCCGATTGCTTTTTAAGGCTTTCGGCCACACCGCGCTTGCCACCCCTACTGAGTTGATACTTGATCGCTGCGTTCCGATCCGCAATCAAGCACTTCCAAGTGATAGCGTTTTGAATAAGGTTCTTTTGCTCTATTGTCATCTCACTACCTCCCGTTTAAAAAGTTACTTCCTAAACTTCCCACTGCCCACTATTTCTAATGGGCAGATGGAAATTTAGTTACAATCCCGCTTTGTTCAGGACATCACCAGTCCATTACGGCATCCAGGTCTGGTAGGTCCATGAGTACGTCGAATAACCCAAACGCCCCATGGAATCCTCTCAAGGTTTCCACAATGAGGACATGCTAATAATACTTGATGTCCGCTTACAGGCGCATTGATTGGATACGTTTCTTTTTCACACTCTTTACAAATTGCGCACGCTTCCATAACTACCTCCTTGGTAATGTAAAACAAACCTCTAAGCTTCCCACTGCCCACTATTTCTAATGAGCAGGTGGAAGACTAGGGATTACCGCTTATTTTCTCTTTCTTCCCTTGCTACAAAGTGATAATGTCGGGTGCTTTTGTAGTCGGGGTATTTGGCCGCAAGACGCTCTTTCTCCGCCCGGTACAATGCGGTCAACTCATCCATCCGCGCTCGATGCTTCTGCGCGGTTGCCCCACTTCCGTGCTTTGCGATATATTCTTTTACGGAGCATCTCATTTTACTTCCTCCCTGTTGGGTTGCCTCATCAGGCTCTGATCGCCACATCAGAACGACGGGACCTAAGTCCCGTTTCGACTATCCCTGTTTCGTGCACGTTCCCGTGTCGTGAAAAACATCCTTCTCTTTACGCGGCGGCCCACCAATCACTTCGAGGACTGCCTTGTATCCGCGCACCTCACCAATCATCATATGATACGCGGTATCGTTTGCATTCAAGGAACCTTCACGGTTCCGCGCAATAGCCTGCTCAACTCTCAGGATTTTAGCTTCTATCACGTCCTGCAACTCCTCTACTGAAAGCGTAAAGCTCTTCATTTTACTTCCTCCCTGTCAGGTTTGCCTCATCAGGCTCTGATTAACCATATCAGAACGACGGGACCTAAGTCCCGTTTCGGCATTTGCTACCGCGCTGACTGTTTATGTACCCCCGCTTCCAGCGCCTGAACACGCTTCTCGAGAGACTTAAATCTCTCATCGTAAGCCTTCAAGGTAGCATTGATCTGCGCGATCACTTTCAAGAGCAGCTCCATCCTCATATCCTTTCCTCCCTGTTCAATCGGTTTGTCTCATCAGGCTCTGATTAACCATATCAGAACGACCGGGAAAAGCAAATTCCCGGTTTCGACTTTTACTACAAGGGAGGTCTACTGACAACCTTCGATCCGGCTTACCCTATTCTACGTCGCCCTTAACTTCAGGCGGGCTGACTACACGCTCGTTACTATCATCAGCGCCCGTGCCAATCCACTAGGCAGCTCCGGAGGTCATCACCATTTTTTCACTGGTTTTGCAAGGTCTACGGTCGCCGTCTCATCACCTAGGAAGCGCTAGACGCCGTAGCCTTGCTATTAGAGCCCGCTCACTTGGATCAGCATTTCAGCCTTTGCAGCAACTTCACTGCGAGTGAGCGAATACAGCCCTACTTCGCGCTTCCTACTCAATCTGTAAAAGAACTGTGCTGGGTGTTTCTAAGGTCCGCGACCTGCTCTCCGCCTGCGCCTCGGACTTAGAGCGCCTCGTGCGCTCCAGCTATACCTCTCTAATATTAATATACCCATTCCTGCTGAAAGAGTCCAGGCTAAAGCACTTTTCTTTTCAATCTCGTTCTAAACGCATTATTTTCCCCAAATAACCCGTTAAAATCATTAGACTATTTACCTCCGATTTACCCGGTAAAAAAAGAGCCTTTTCCCAGAAAAGTCCTAGAAAAAAGGGCTCTGTTAACTCGTTAAAATCATTACTCTTTTCACACGTTAAGCTTCGGACCTAACTACGTAATATCATTAAGAATTCCCGAGCTTGCGACGCATAGCCTCTTCGTCTTCCCGCATTTTCTGTTGAACCTTGAGCAGATCACGCCGGAAAAATATAAGAGTCCCGACAACAATCAACACAATAGCACCAAACCACGCTATCACTCCCCAATTCATGATACTATCCTCGACTTTATAACACTCTCTCCGTTTTCGGAAGCGATCACGAACAAACCATCCGCCAACTCAGCTAACAGAGGATCGTGGGTCACCATAATAACCTGTATTCCTAAACGAGCACACAAAGCGCCTAATACATCAACTAAGCGTTCTAATTTATCAGGGGAGAGGAATTTAAACGGCTCATCGAAGAAGAACAGAGGAAGGGTACGCTCAGGACTGGTGGCCCATAAAGCTATTTTAAGAGCCCATGCTACTAAATCCCTCTCTCCACCACTACCAGACCCACTAGCGGAGGGCACTCGAATACGAATCCCGTCCTTAACCAGATAAAATACCACGTTGGGTGTATTTCGCTGCTGCGTATACTCCATTATAAAATCTTCGTACTCAGATCCCAGAACCGGCCGTACAAGCTCAATAACGATAGACCGAATATGTGAAATGCGCCGGTTTTGCAACTCCGCCCCCACACGAGCAAACACCTGCGCAGCCATCTCAGCATGCTGCTTCTCCATTCGAACAGTCCGGTAATCTTTCCTCAACCCCTTCGACCGAGCTTCCAAAGCCCGACGATTAGCAGTCGCGAGATCGCACCACTTACGAAGTTTCGCTACCTTTTGCTGCACTTGCCAGCTCCTCGTCAAACGCCGCAACTTCTCGGGACAAAGTTTCATGACGCTGAGCAATATCTTGGTCTAACGCCCTGAGCTCTTCCTGAAGAGTACCTAAATCCTTCCGGGCATCCTCAACACCTTCATATCCTTGTTCCTTCAGAGAACGCAGGATCTCTTCTTGAGCGCCCTTCAAACGTTCCATCTCAGTAGTAGAAGCACCGATCCGCTTCTGTACCGCCTCAACATCACTACGACACCGCTTCACCCTTCGGTAAACTTCCTCGTAATCCTTCTGCTCGGTACGCATCCAAAGTCTCCTCCAAAAGCTTTAAAATAACTTCTCCCGCCGATTTTCCAATCCCCGCTACTTCCTGCTCAACCATCGCTCGTATAATGTCTTCGTAGGACAAATCCACGTCATCAATAGTGCTCATTAATTCTACTAAGTCATCTCCGATTTCGGCCGTCGCACCCCGTTCTACCTCTCGGAAAACCTTCTCCGGAGGGGCAAACTGCAGCTCAAAACGTTCGAGCGATCCGGACTTAGTATCGAACACATAAGCCGCTGGCCTGAGTTGTTGATCTCGCCAATGAACTGTCTTGCGCACTAAACACCCAGCATTAATCACTCGAAGAACGCCTTTTTCCTTATAAACAAACGAGTAGTGATAATCCCCGCAAACGATAAGATCAAATGTAGGATATGCTTTGAAAGCTTGCTCCGGAGAATCGATCTCCTGCCCGGGAAATAACTCCTCCGGGCCTATCATATCATGAATTAACAGAATATTGAAAAGGTCATCGGTCCAAGCCTCAAACTTCCCCATTCGTGGATCGCCGTAACTCAGTCCGTAAAACGCACATTGCCCGGAGGAAGCCGCGCGTGCCATATCTGACATTGTTGTTCCACCAGGATCGGCTTCTACAAATGCTGAGTCGATTGGAAAAAGCTTACAAACCGGGGTATTTACCCAAGGAGTGCGCGCTGAAGAATCAGACCCAGCAATGTATACCTTATCACAGGCATGTTGCAGCAAAGAAAGGGGACCTGTCGAATAGTCTGGATTATGCATATACAAATCATGCTGACCAAAACAAGCTAATATTTTGAAGGGCCAGGGATGATTAATCAGTCGTATGTAATCTATCAAAAGACGTATCCCCGGAGAGGGATTGTCAAAGAAATCACCAGGCACCAAAATAAAGTCACACTCCTCACGCTGCGCAATTTCGAAAACTTGCAGAACTTTACCCTTTTGGACCTCATAGAAGTCGTCCATTCGATTCGCCGGAGGCGATGTACGAAGCTGCCAATCACCGGTTATCAGTAAGCGAGTCATGAACGGTCTCCGATCTCAGTCCAGGTCTCAAACACGTGCTGCACTTTACCTTCTTCCACCGGCGCCCCACATAACGGACACCGTAGTTGCTCCTTACTGACCTCAGCTAACGCTGCTTGAGCCGAAGACAACTCCCGTCCCTGCGAACTCATCTTCTTCTCGAAAAGGTCAAGCATTGAAAGATTCTTATCATGCCTCTGGATCAACTTCGCAAGATCCCGCTCCTTTTCGCCCAGACTTATACAATTCGCTATATCATCTCCTAAAGACCTCGCAAAAGCCTGATGTTGTATCAACCGCTCTAAAGACTCCCCTTGACGCCGTAACCCATCATACCGACCGATCAAAGTTCTCGTCGCCACCACTCGATCTGCTTGGCTTTGTAATTCGGTTATCTTACCCGAAAACTCGTCAGCCAAGACTTTCAATTGCCCTGCCTTAGACAGCACCTCCCTACGCTTCCTCAAAAAATCGTGCCGGAGCACGTTCTCTGAAATCTTTGCTATATGGTCACCTAACTCGGTCCGAAGCCGAACATCTTCTTCCTGCTGTGCAATACGCTCATCCAGGTCCTCCAACCTTTCGTACCCGCCCAGTATATTTTTCACCTTTTGAACCTGAACTGCCAGGTCTTGCTGCCTAGACGAGCGCCGCCGGCGCAGAGTATTGGCCCGAGAAACGGCATTATCTATAATGTCCAGATGCAAATATGTATTAATAACACGGGCTGCTTGAGGTGGGGGTAAAGACAGGAGAAAATGCGAATCGAACTGTCCTTGCCAGTTAATTTCCCCTATATTCAATAGCTCCAAAACCTGATGTGGTAACCCACTTCCCGGGTCAAAAGTCTCCGAGGTACCGTTTCGCTCAATCCGATAATAATTTGCAGTCTTGCTCCGGAAACGAGTTATCCGGGTACCATCATCCAACGTCATGCAAACTTCGACTGCCTCCTTTTCCCCGGACTGACGCCGCTTGAAATCAAAGCCAAGAGGACGGTTATCAGTAACCCAACGTATAGCTTCGAACACTGTCGTTTTACCGGCAGCCGTCTGCCCTACTAAAACATTCATTCCAGGCACAAACTCGAATCGGGTTTTAGCGTGCCCTTGAAAATTCCGTATATCAATACTACGAAGAACCACCATTTCTACGAGAAGTGTGGTTTCATAAAGGTAAGAGAGGAAGAGGCGCCGGAACATCCAGGGACGTCCTTTATCTATCAAAAGATGATGGGGAGCAGGTGAAGTAGATTGTGGGAATGAAGAAGCTTTTTTGTCAGAAGGCTTCCGCCTAACCCGCGCTCACAATGACATTACTGCGGGAACGCTCTCCATCCCATTTCTCTATTGTAAAATCCTATACGAATTTATTTGACAGAGCACTAGCTCTATACTCCTTGCCAGCGCCTGCTTTTATAGGGTGACATAAGTGTGTTAC